>Ga0207137_1047_pt1 | contig 33074 bp, 34 predicted proteins | sample Alteio_BWMinHeat_9_FD_153572 | JGI IMG/M metagenome (GOLD analysis project Ga0207137, IMG submission 153572) | Enriched cells from forest soil in Barre Woods Harvard Forest LTER site, Petersham, Massachusetts, United States -... | ecosystem: Environmental > Terrestrial > Soil > Temperate forest >...
CCTTTCGATAGTGAACAAGCAGAGATTGCTAGAGTTGCATGGCGACATTTTGGAAAAAGCAACCACCCTGCCAGCTTGAATTTTGGCGATTGTTTTGCTTATGCATTGGCAAAAACCTCGGGGGAACCCCTACTCTTCAAAGGCAACGATTTCAATAAAACGGACATTTCAATTATTCATTATTAAATTCTATCCCTGTTGTATCTCCCGCCAATATCGGTTACCTTTTTCCCAGGAAAAATATGGAGCCTTACCGTGACAAATAAGCCTGACCAATTACCTCAACTGGAAGAATCCTTAGCGGAAATCACCCAGCTTATCGAAAAAATGGAACACAGCGAGCAAACGCTGGAACAATCTCTGAACAACTTTGAACGTGGCATTATTCTGGTAAAAAATTGTCAGAAAATCTTGCAAGAAGCTGAACAAAAAGTTCAAATTCTTATGCAAAATAATAACCAGGACGAATTGACCCACTACGGTAATGATAACAATGAGTCCTGATATCTCCTTAACTGAATTAATGGAACTCTGTTCTAGTCGATTAAAAGCCATTTATCCCCTTTATCTTGAGAATATTCCCGCTCCTTTGCTAAAAAAGGCTATGGAATATAGTTTGCTGAATGGCGGCAAACATTTACGCCCGCTATTAATTTATGCGACAGGTTTTGTATTCAAAGCACCATTAGATAATCTGGATTTACCAGCAAGCGCTGTTGAATTAATCCATACGTATTCACTCATTCACGATGATTTGCCCTGCATGGACAATGCTGATTTACGCAGAGGCAAACCCACCAGTCATAAAGTATACGGCGAAGGCATGGCTGTCTTAACCGGCGATGCATTGCATACGTTAGCCATGCAAATACTCGCTCATCATCCATGCGCATTAAAACCCGATAGACGCTTGCAAATGATAAAAGTATTAACGGAAGCGTGCGGTGCTTATGGAATGGCAGCCGGACAAGCGCTAGATATTACGCTGATGAACGATGAAGCTATTCAGAACGATTTGCTCATAGACATTTACAACCTAAAAACAGGCGCACTTTTTTCTGCCTGCATAGAATTAGGACGTCTTGCATCTAACGATCATGATGAAGTAAATCAAAAAGCATTAAAAACGTTTGGCGATAAAATTGGTCTCGCTTTTCAAATTCAAGATGATATTTTGGACGTGGAAGCGACCACTGAAACATTGGGTAAGCCGCAAGGCAATGATATGCAAAACAAAAAAGAAACCTATCCTAAATTAGTAGGCTTAAATCCAGCCAAAGAAAAAGTTAAATCCTTGTATGAAGAAGCGCTGGAAGCGATTAATTATCTTGGTCATCAAGCACAAATTTTACGCGAATTAGCGGGATTTATGTTACTGAGGAAAAATTAAATTTATAACTATCCTTTTTCATAAAATGAGAATAAACTTTGCACATTAAAAGTTGTATAGCTTGAATAACGATGTACTGTCCATTTTGTCATGCTGGTGATACGAAAGTAATAGACTCGCGTCTTATTCGGGAAGGCAATCAAACTCGAAGACGACGTGAATGTCCTGATTGCAAGGAACGATTTACAACGTATGAATCAGCGGAGTTATCACTCCCTCGCATCATAAAGCGTGATGGAAGACGAGCACCGTTTAACGAGGATAAGTTGCGAGCTGGCATGTTGCGTGCAATGGAAAAGCGACCGGTCAGTATTGAACAAATTGAAACAGCGATTGTTCGCATTATTCGTAGAGCCATGACTAGCGGTGAACGGGAAATCCCGTCTTCGCACATGGGTGAATGGGTGATGGAAGAATTGCACCAACTTGATCAAGTGGCCTATGTCAGATTTGCTTCAGTCTATCGTTGCTTTCAAGACATTGATGAATTTAGAAGAGAAATAAGCAGACTAACACGATATGCCAAACGAACCGAAACAAAATCAACTTCAAAAAAGTAACGCTATTCATCCTGTAGAACGGCGTCAAGCACGACGTTATGCATTGCAAGCCATGTATCAATGGCAAATTGCAGGAACGTCTATGGATGTGATAGAAGCAGAATTTTTGAAATATCACATCACCAAACCATTTGATGTCGATTATTTTAAAATATTAATTCACGAAATACCTAACTGCAAACAAGAAATTGACTCTGAGATGAGATCTTTTTTATCTCGCCCTTTAAGCGAAATTGACCCTATAGAATTAAGCGTCATTCGTATCGCTATTTATGAATTAATCAAACGTCCCGATGTGCCTTATCGTGTCATCATTAATGAAGCACTGGAGCTTGCTAAGACCTTTGGTTCCATTGAAGGATATAAATTTGTAAATGGCATATTGGATCGCGTGGCTAAAAAAACGCGCGCGACTGAAATTGAGATGGGGAAGAGTGGTAAATAAATATTACAACGGTAGTCAGATGTTGGCTGCCCTTATAGTAGATATTTTCTCATTAAAAACATTTGCGATTTCTCTTTTCCACGCCGGTGCTTCATGCTCTTTTCTTAGCAAGAAACAATCATCAAATATCTCTCTAATTAGAGAAATATCTATCTTATTTGATGTAAATAACGCGTCAAATAAATTCTTAAATTGTTCAAGCTTAACGGGAATAATATTAAGACTCATCTTTGCATCATTCTTTGTATACCATACACCGATTCGAAATGTTTCCGCCGTGTTTAAGTCTATTTGATTAGCAATGAATAGACCATAAACTGGTTTTATCGACTCATATTTAATTACTAAGTCTGCAACGTGTCTTCTAACAGGCTCGCCCTCTGCTGCTTCTTGGCGTGAGCTTCCCATCAATGTAACTTCTACAACAATGACGAACTCCTTAAATTCGAATACTAAATCCGGGCCACTTCCTGGAGCGGTGCAAATCGGTAAAAAATCTTGATCTATCTTAAATCGACGAGAGTCTCGCGATTTATTACATAAATTGTTAATTGCTAAAAATGCTCTCCATAGAATCCATTCAAAATAAGCTGGCCTCTCATTTGAAGGGATTTTAATTTCTTCTCCATTATCGAGAGTCATAGAATTCTTTTGGCTATTAATTAGACTCATGTATGCTGATATTTCTTTCCATTCTTCAGCTTGACGAACAGCATATTCATCTTCATTTTTCTCAGATAATAAGTCTTCTAATTCATGCCTAATATTCGTGATATCGCGAATATCAAGAGAATCATCTATAATACGACCTTTAAAGTCATATACTATATCCCTTATTTTAAATGTATTAATTAAATCTTTCAGAACAGCTAATGCAGGGATTTTATCATCAGTAGGAAGATGTGCTCCTTTAATAAGATTTAAGAAATATGATTTATTAGAACCCGGTACTATTTCATTTATGAGAAGACTTTCTATAAAGAATTTCTTTTCTGGTACAAAGGCTATACCTCTTCCTTTGTTTTGCACGAGACCAGTCGCTTTAATATATCGAATATTCGTATCTGCATAATCATTTAATGTTGAACCTTTATAATCAAAAGCTTTGTTGAATATCTCTCTTTGTTCGCCATCAAATTTACGCTTACTAACAGCTAACTCTCTTTGGGATCGGAAGTTCAAAATATCTGTAATAATTTTATCTAAAATATCATCTGAATTTGTTAGCTGAACAATTAAAGCAAATTCAATAAAACTAAGCTTACTATCACCAGTTCTTTTCTCTAATTCGAGCATTATTAATAATATATGCCTGAGTGGTGAAAACATTGAAAAAGAAAACTTCTTCTCAATTGGAGACGGAATGTAATATGCCGCTAATGACCTCAAAAAACATTCCTGCATCGCTGGAACAGACTGTGACCGAATTAATCTCCATCCATTTGGTGTAATCGTATCAACCAAACCAATCTCACTTTGATTAACACCACACTTTATGGGTAGCTCAGGTATTAAAAAACCTAACTGACTAAGTGCTACACGCCATTTTCTGCCAACACTATAAGTCTTGTCTTTACTTTTGCCAGGCTTAACAATTTCTTTCTCCACCAATAGGCTAATGAACTGTTTTTCCTGTTGTTCACCATGTAAATCCCCTTGCAATGGAGAGGAAGAAAGAACAACTAATGCATCTCGTAATCGAAAAGGGCTTCTAACTGTAGTATTACCAAAATACCAAGCTCTCATTTAGTATCCCACGAATATATATTCTTGAACGCTATTGTTATTATCACCAATTTTATGATTCTGATTCCCCATTGAATACTTATAATTTACAGGGATTACTTCAACATTTTTTTTATATCTCGTCATTATATCAATCATTTCGTCAAGAGTTGGCAAACTATTTGATGAATATGACACAATCAAGATACTATCTTTAAATTTTCTAAAAAGAACATCGAACGCTTTTGATGCACCTTTCTTAGAAGAAAATGGAGTTGGATATGATTTGAATTTTTTAGTGGAAGTATGCTGTTGAATTTCAACATCAAGCCAATCTCTAGCTAATCCTTCAACAAAATGATATCTCCTAACATATTCATTATCCGAAAACGGAGAATAATACGGTGGATCAATATAAACCAAGTCACATTCACTAGACTTAATCGAAAGTGCATCTCCATTGCGTGATTTATTCTTTTCTCCATTATCAAAAACTGCGTTACTTATTTGCTCTACAGCCCTCAGAAATTGCTCTTGAAGAGAAATTGTCAAATCGCGTCTTCCATCATCATAACGATGTCCAACATATGTGAAAATTCCTCTAGGTCTTTTTTTAACACATGCACGGATCAATGCAGTCATTGCGATACTACGCTGATATTGGTTCTTAATTAATTTAATATTATGCCGAAGAACATCAATTTGATAATTTTCTTCGTCTGTAAAGTAGAGATCTTTAAATGTTTGTTGAACAAATCGATCGGTAAGCTTCCCTTTCATTTTAAAAAGAGACTCAGCTTCAATACCGCTAAGTACAATTTTATTATTTTCAATCATCGCTTTTGAAAAAGTAGCTGACATTGCCATATAGTCATTACTAATAACTTTTTTACCATATGATTTAAACATATAACCAACTATGCCTGAGCCAGAGAATAGATCAACTACATTATTAAACTCGAATTGTGATGCTACAGCCCATATATCTGTTAGTAATTTATTTTTAGAACCCATAAAACGAGTGGCCGGATATTTTTGAACTTGTTCTATTAAAGGGGACGGTAATAATTTAAGATTGAATTTCTTTTTAGGTAAAACTGTTACGATTACATCCTCACCAGAACGTTTCTTTGCATTACAAGAAATTTGTCGTTTTGTTTTTATGACTTCCATTTCAAATTTTCCATATAATTGGTGAACAAGCGGATGATTCGAGTTTGTCAAAACAACATAACAACCTAAATCATGTAATCTATAAATTTCATTGGCTAGTTCAACATGATCTTCCTCATAAAATTGTTCTTTCGTATATCGTTTAAAATCTGCATATTCTGAAACCGGCAAATAAGGAGGATCAAGAAATACAAAATCTTTCTCTCTTGCATATTTTTTGAGAATTTTTTTATAATCACCGCATACAATTTTACAAGTTTTTAATAACTCTGATGCTGCAAATAAACCTTCTTCATCCACAATCCGAGGATTCTTATAACGACCAAATGGTACGTTAAATTCTCCTGCTCGATTCACTCTATATAACCCGTTAAAACATGTTCTATTAAGAAATATAGTGCGCGCAGCTGCTTCTGATGAAGGCAGACGCTTCCAATCCTTGTCTCTGGTTGCATAAAAACATTCTTCAGTATTTTTATATTTCGATAAGTGCTTAATTACTGCGCCGACATCATTTGATATCGCATTATATAAATTGATCAACTCAGGATTACTATCTGCAATAACGGCATTTTCCGGCATTAAAGAAAAATATAATGCTCCACCGCCAAAAAATGGTTCAATGTATCGTCCATAACTTTTGGGTACTTTTGGTAACAGGTCATTTAGAAGCTGTGTCTTACCACCCGCCCACTTTAACAATGGGCGTGCTGCGGCCTGTGCTGAAATTAAACGCATTTTACTTGGCATTAAATATATTCCTTAAACCTTTCATCAAGTTTAGAAAGTTCCGCAATAATAATAAACCTTATTTCGTAAATACTTATCCTCTTATTTCAATTAAATAAAACCGTAGGCTTAAGATCATTTAATTGCTTATAATTTCAGCTCATACTGATAAATTTGTCTCTTTTGTATCAATGCATTTATTATCGAACAAAAATGAATCGCTAAATTTGCTTCAACATTTGTCAGTCTTTTTCTAAACCTACACCTCTGTTAACAACAACGACAGCGCAGCACTGTTCTTATTTTTCAAATCCAACAATCTATCAATCAACACTTGAGCGGTATCGGGTTTAACTTTCAAATACAAATCCACTACCCTCGCCCAAGGAGTAATGGAAAATTGATTACTCGCACCAGTCGCTGCATCGTAAATAACATCTAACGGAATGTGTGTATAATAGGCAATACCTTCTAAGGTATATTCACCTGTTTCTATAATACCTTTGATAATAAGCTGCATGATTCTGCTATCCATTGCATAACACTCCAGTGAAGAGTTTTTCTGATTGAATATGAGTTTGTGCTTGAATAATTCACAAAATACTTGATGCAAATAACCTAATAAAATAACTTTTAAAACTTTTCTTTCATTTTCAGATGAATACGTTAATGCGGGATGGTTGGCGGGAATGTCTAAATCTATAGCCAAATTCATGATGCCTTTCTCCTTTCAATGCCACTAACCCTATGAATTTCTACCGGTACACATCCTGTAATTTAACTTAGAGTAATATTATACTTAAAGTTAAATTCAAAGCAATACAAAGTAACTTATTCAAAAATATATTTTATATTCATCTGTAATCAGTAGAAAAAAACTAACGCTGTGGTATATTTGTGGACATGGAAAGAACAACATTTATCATTAAATTTGCTAAAAGACTAAATGTATTACTGCTGAAAGAAGGTTACATTTCTAATCGTGGAAAAGCAGGCATAGAAATCGGTGAATTAGCTAAGGTCGCTGACGTCTCTTATCAAATGGCACGAAAATATGCGCTAGGGCTTGCGCTACCGGATTATCATATCATCTTAAAAATAGCGAAATGGTTAGATGTATCACCTGGCTGGTTATTGTTTGGTGAAAAAGAATTAGTCGTGCCAGAACAACCCTCTACCACCTTAATTGAAATTGAAAGTGATTTGCTAAAATACATTTTACAAAAATGCATGGTTCTTTTTCCTGCAACCACAGATGCTGACAAAATCATCAATTATATCACCGGCATCATTTATGATGCTTCGCATATTAATGCTGATCATAAAACGCTGTTAAAAATAATAGATATGATGCTTGCTTCTGCAACAGAGTTTCGCGGAACGAGCAGAAAAAAAGAGTTTTACAATGGAAAGGTATAAAATTATCAAATCAGAAGAAAAAAATATCGCAAGACAACACAAGGACGTTGTTTTGCATGAGGATATATTTGAAATACTTTTTAAATATAAAAAAATTATCTGTAATAAATTTGATGATATTCGAGGAACACTACTAATCGATCACCTCTCCATTAATATCATTAATCCAAACAATAAGATTGTCATCTTCTCTACCACTCCTTCTGTTGAATACAACTTACTTACACATAACTTATGGAAACATGACCAAGGATTCTCAATTAGCCATCAAATAAATAATAGATTCTATTCTTGGGATACAGCATATAAAAAAGAATATTTCAATGAGTTAAAATTAACAAAACAACTAAAACACGGTTTTACCTTTGGATTCAACTTATCAAAAATGATTAATGAGTTTCAATTTATTTACTCTTTTGCAACAAGACATCCAAATAGTGAACTAATGGACTACTATCGCCAATATATCAATGAATTATTTTCTATTGGCAACTATATCTACAAACCTATGGCTAACATACATGAACAACTTGCAGGAACACCAATACTAGTTAGTAAAAATGAAAGTCCGCTTATCTTTTCGCCTTTTTTAAGGCTAATCAGTAATAATAAATGAGACAACAATCATGAAAGCTAAAATTCGCGGCACTGAAATCTATTTCGACGTTATGGGCATGCATATAACGCCAAATAAAAATGATTTGACTGAGAAACCGATTCTGTTTCTAATTCACGGCGGTCCTGGCGGAAACCATATTCATTTTAAAAATGATTCTATAAAATTACAACAATATGCTCAATTAATATTTATTGATCAGCGTGGATGCGGCTTCAGCAAAAAAGATAAAAAATCAAATTATACGCTTGAAAATAACATAGAAGATATTGAAGCATTAAGAAAATATCTGGGCTTCAACAAAATTAATATTCTAGGTGTTTCATATGGCGGAATGGTAGCCCAAGGATATGCGATTCGTTATAACAAAAATATTGATAACCTGATTCTTGTTGCAACCGCACCAAGCCACCATTTTATTGAAACAGCAAAGGAAAATATACGAAAAATAGGAACAAAACAACAAATTGCTGTATGCGAGAAATATTTATGGAATGGTAAATTTAAAAGCAATAAAGATGTAAATCATTATTTTAAAGTAATGGATCCACTTTATATTTATAGCTACAAAAAGAACCAACTAAAAAGATTTTCTTCCACGCATACTAATTCAAATAAGCCAAAAAATGTATTCTCGTATGAAGTTTTAAACGCCGGATTTAGCAGTTTTTTACATGAATTTAATTTCATTCCATCCCTTAAAAAAATCAAATGTCCCACATTAATCATGGCGGGAAAAAATGACTGGATTTGCATGCCATCACATGCAAAAACAATGGCCGATAAAATACCAAATTCAATATTAAAAATTTTTAATAAATGCGGGCACTCCATATCCACAGATGTTAATGATCAATATATTAAATCAATAATAAAATTACTATATAAAGAGACTCGAAAAAAATGACAAATTATAGTCTTCATTCTCCTCAATTAGTCCGACGAATTTTAGCGAGTGGATTAATTGGCAATATATTGGAGACATACGATTTAATATTAATTTCCTTAATGACCACAACATTAAGCAAAGCCTTTTTTCCACCGTCAACTGCTCCAAATGAAAATATTCTTAATATATTATATGTTTTCCTTATCTGCTTACTTGTTAGACCTATTGGCAATATCATAATGGGAATATTTGCTGATAAATATGGCCGCAAAAAGTTAATGATACTATCTCTTATTTTTACTGGTATCGGAACCATACTTATCGGACTATTACCAACCTATTCATTAATCGGAGTGTGGTCTACTGTATTATTTATTATTCTTCGAATAGCTCAAAATTTTTTTGCTGGAATTGAGTATATAAATTCAGCAGCTTATTTAAGAGAAAGTAGCAGCAATAACACATGCGGCTATTATACATCCTGGACTGCTATTGGAATTTGTGGTGGATATTTACTAGCTTCTATCATATCACTTTTAATTTCTATCTTAATAAGCAATAAAATATTACCGAGCTGGGGCTGGAGAATGAGTTTCTTGTTTTCCATTTTCGGCATAGCTTTTGGGGTTTGGCTACGTAAAAACATTCCCGAAAGCATCACCTATATATTAAATCATGCTAATACTGAAAAAATAAATAAATATGAAATATTAATAAACTCTGTTAATTACATTATCAAACATCCTGGTCTTTGTTTGTCCATAAGCACATTAACACTGATGGGTAGTTTTCTAACATATATATATTATATTTATATTCCTATTAATTTAATTACAACTAGACACTTTTCTCAAATTGAAGTCTACAGTCTTAATTCAGCATGTCTTTTTATTATCGTTTTATTAATTCCATTCTTTGGAATAATATCTGATTATCTTAACAAGATTATACTGCTCAAATTTAACTGCGGAATTGTTCTAATATGTGCATTACCGTTTTTCTGGCTATGTTCTTATGGAACATATACTGAGATTGTTTTAATCACTACTATTATTTCCATACCTGCATCCTGCTTTTTTAGTCTTTATCCCGCTATCATTACAGAATACTTTCCATCAAAAATCAGATGTACAGCAGCCTCCATAATTTATCAACTTATTGTAAGTATCGTAATGGGCACTCTTCCTTTATTCATTCTATATTTTATTAATATTACAAATATTCCATACTTTCCCGGATATTTACTAATGATATCGGCTCTCATTGGATATTTAGGGTTAATTTATCTAGAAAACCCCCTCATCACCCCTATCCTCACTCCAGACTCCGCCTTATAATACCCCCATGTCTGAATTCGATATCATCACTCGCTATTTTTCTACACAATCCACGCATAGACCGGATGTTTTAACGGGTATTGGGGATGATGCTGCTATTGTCAAACCACTTGCAGGATATGAACTCGCCATCACGACAGACACCTTAGTGAAAGGCATACATTTTCCAGAATCGACCTTGCCTTATGATATTGGCTACAAATCGCTAGCCGTTAATTTAAGCGATCTTGCTGCCATGGGAGCAAAACCTGCTTTTGTTACGCTCGCACTCACTCTACCAAAAAAAGATACGGATTTTATTCAATCTTTCTGTCATGGTTTTTTTACACTGGCAAACCGTTATGACGTACAACTCATAGGCGGTGATTTAACCCATGGCCCACTTTCTATTACCATTCAAGCGATGGGTTACACTCTACCCGAACAAGCTATCTTACGCAGTGGAGCAAAACCTCACGATCTCATCTATGTAACAGGAACACTAGGCGATGCTGGTCTTGCGCTACAACATTTACAACAAGGCATGACCATACAATCAGCGTATCAACACGAAATAATAAAACGATTACTAAGACCTGAACCTCAGATTGCAATAGGACTATCATTAACATCGCTTGCAACAGCTGCTATTGATATTTCAGATGGCTTGGCTGCAGATTTAAATCATATCTTAAAAGCAAGCGGCGTAGGTGCGCGCATCAATGTCGATAAACTACCGTTATCTCAAGGTTTAACACATACGCTTACTGCTGATAAAGCGATTGCGCTTGCCCTTACTGCAGGTGATGATTATGAACTCTGTTTTACGGTGCCCGCACAAAAACAAATAGAGCTAGAAAAACGATTATCGAATCTCACCTGCAACTACAAATATACCTGCATTGGTGAAATCACAGCAAACCCCGGTCTCACATTACACTACAACAATGGAAACCATTATCATGGCCCTGTTCTCGGTTACGAGCATTTTTAAAAGATTCAAATCCAAGTCAAAAAATACACCGCCCATACCAGAAGCTGTGTGGCGTAAACCTCTTTATTTTGTCGCCTTTGGTTTAGGCAGTGGCACCATGCCATTCGCACCCGGTACGTTTGGCACACTGCTCGCCATTCCATTTTATTTATTATTCCAGCCTCTGCCATTAATGGCTTATATTTTTTTCGTCATCTTATTTATTATCGCAAGTTCCTATATTTGCGATCGTATCAGTAATGAAATTCATGTACACGACCATCCTGGTATGTGCATAGATGAATTCGCCGGATTTTTTGTCACCATGATCAACGCGCCTACAGGCTGGATGTGGGTAGTCACCGGATTTTTACTGTTCCGATTATTCGATATCTTAAAACCTTGGCCTATCGATTACATTGATGAAAATGTGCAAGGTGGTTTTGGCATGATACTCGATGACGTCGTTGCAGGATTATTCGCCATGATTATTATTCAATTATTACATCTTATTGTTTGAGGCACATCTCATGTCAGAATGGTTACCCGCGGCAGTATTAGCCTTATTCAGCTTTGGATGCTGGGGATTTTTTTCCAAATTAGCCATCATTTATATTGATGCAAAAAGTGCGCTAGTCTTTCAAACGGTCGGTGTGTTAATGATTGGAATCATTATTCTAAGCTCATTACATTTCAAACCAGCGACAGACATAAAAGGTTTAGGCTTTGGTTTATTAACCGGTATGGCTTACGGCATAGGTTGTTTATTTTATCTAATCGCAGCTGACAGAGGAAAAGTCACAACCATTGTCACCTTAACTGCACTGTATCCTTTAGTCACCATCGTATTATCTTATTTATTTTTACAAGAAACGATAAACATGAAACAATTTATCGGGATAATATTTGCTCTAATAGCTATCATTCTCATGTCTAGTTAATAACATACAAGGAATATATAAATGAAAAGGATTTTAGTAAAAACAGGCTTAATCATCAGCTTGCTACACTGTGAAGCCAGTTTCTCAGGGTTATTGTTTAACGTTAACGTGAACGCTACATCGAATATATTGAACATCAATACTGTTACAAATAACATTTATAAGAATGCCGGCATCATGCTGAACTCCCCTGGCTTTTCATTAAGTAACGTCGGCACAGAATGCATACAAAGCCCTAATGGACTATGCACTTTTTCTGTCAGCAACATAATGACCAAAAATATTTCCATCACAGGCAATGGTTTTCTCAGCGTTAAATTATGTTTGAATAGCAACGGGCTCATGACTTGCCAAAATTACAATAATCTTTTCATCGCGGGCATACCCACATTCGCACTGGTTAATAGTTATAACGGTTCTGCAGCCGTATATGCTTGCTCATTAAATCAAACAACAGGCGCCATCATCTCTTGCAGCAGTGCAGGCGGCGGCAGTGTCATTTCAGGTACTGCACCCGAAGGAATCGTCGTCAATGCCGCTCAAAATACAGCGTTTTTAACGGGAGGCACCGATGAACCTTTTGTTTATCAATGCCCTCTCAACGCATCGACGGGAACATTTGGCACATGTACGAGAACTGAAATCATAACCCCTTCTGGATACGATCCACAGTACGGCATGCTTGCCTTAAATCCTGCAAACACTATCGCCTATCTGGGTGATGCTACAGGGAGAATATTGGCCTGTCCTATTTCAAATAACGTTATTTTAGGAACGTGTACCGACACAGGTGCGACCAATATTAACAACACGATTGCCGGTATTAATTTAAACCGAGCAGGCACCATGGCTTATATTGCAAACTACGAAAACTTCATCACCGTCTGTAAAGTGAATGGCAGCACATTCAGCTCCTGCATCAAAAAAACCGGTGGCAGCTTTACCGGTGGCGTTAGCATTCCATTTATAGAGCCTGGTCAAGCAGCATTAAACGGTGCAGAAACACTGGTTTATGTCACAGACTTTAGTCCTGGAAAAGTCTATGCTTGCTCAACCACGCCGAATAACACTTCGTCGTTTGCAAGCTGCTTTGTCGCGGGCTCTATTACTAATGCATGGGGCATAACGATTAATGCAAGAAATACCATGGCTTATATTACAGACTTTAATAACACTGTTACTGCCTGCCGAATCTTAACCAATGGAACCTTTAGTTCTTGTACAACGAATACCAGTATCAGCGAACCTGTTGGTATTGCACTGGTATATTAATATCTGAAAAAGTGGTTATTATTCATATAGTAATAATAACCACTTTAATTAAAACTTAAATATAGACATTATCCTTGTTATTGCATTACAATTAGCCAGCATAATAATAACCGAGGACGAAATGGACACAAGAATAACCGATATACCCGTAGAAATATGGGCCAATCAAATACCATTAAATTTCACCATGATAAATGCACTAGAACAAACGAATAAACACTTTCGTTTTTTTAATGATGCTCAAGAAACCGGTTATGCAAAACAGATACGAAAACTAATACACTTGATATTTCATGATAAAGTAAAAGAAATCACTGAATTATTGACAATAAATCCTAAAATCCTATTCTCTCCCGTCGCTTTTATTACACAAGAAAACACTATCGAAACCATTAGCGCCTGGGAATACGCTTATAAGTTATTAAACGTTGAAGTGATTAAGCTATTTAATCCTTATATTGAACCATCAAATCCCGGCTTTGAAAATCAATCCCTCTTAAACCTTGAACCTTACGAAAGCGCCGTAGAGAAATATGATGCCGCTTATGTTGATTACCTGGAACATAAACTATCGAAAAAGGAAATTAACCTAGAATGGTTAAAACTAGGTGAAGCACAAAAAATCATACCCGTATGGTTGTTAAAAAAAATGTTATTTAGATGGAATACCACTGCTCATAACATCCACTCTCATCACAATCCGACGATTACCATAGACATTTCAGATTTTAAATGGTCAAGATTAGGAGAATTAACACTATTTCGCGGTAATTTTTACGACAAAAGAGTCGCTTCGAAAGGGCGTTATTCCCATGAAGCCATAAGCTCAACTTCTGTTACCTACGATCTTTATACCATTCAGGGATATCTGCAAAAGGCTGAAATTGAAATGAAAGAAATAATACCGTCTCATTTTATCAAAACAGCTTCTTTGAAATAAACTGACAATCCATCTTGTCACTTAATATCATGTAACCTTTTGCGACAAAATCGCTTTTTGTTAGCATTTTATATAAATCTGTTGATATCAATTTTTGGAATTCAACATCAAATGCATCAGGAAAAACAGCGTGATATATACCTAATAAGTCATGAATCGTTGGCTCATTATTATCGATAGAAAAATCATGCAGCATGTCAATAAACTGTTTATCATTCATATTAATTTGAGCTTGCTCAACATTAGCGAGCAGTAAATCGACGAAACGTTCCGTTTTCTCTTGATTATTATCTGGATTATAAAATAAACTATTTTCTGAATCCGCCACTGAGTTAATGGCCTTTCTTAATGCACGACGCATCTTTCTACTAAATCCGGATTCCGTACCTCGCGTTGCGTTTTTTAAAAATTCAATGTACACATGATATGAAAAATCCAGTTGATTTTTATCCATAGTTTTTTTTGAAACATAGACTTTATTTTCACCCACCGAATAAGCATCCAACCCCAATTCATTATGCTTAAGCACACTGGTAGCCGTCACCAATAAAGGTATTTTATCCTGACCATCAAAGGCGTCTAAAATATTGTTTAGTTGTTCGGATGTAGTCGATGTCGTATCAACAATTAATATGGTCGGTATATTATATTTTCGATTAACCAATTTCTGTAACGTATCCTTAAAATAAGATGGTGAAATGATTTCATTTTTACTACCCATGCATGGGTTAGCATCGATATAATAAACACGGTTATTATCATTTGTATTTGATGAAATTTTATTACCATTAATAAAATACTTATCATTCAAATCGGTAGGCCAACAAGCAATCAATTCAAAATAAACGTATTGATCAAACTCATAAATAATGGGTTTATTTTTAAGATATTGATGCAAAGCAAGCATAGGAGAAAATAATGCACTCATACCATATGGACTACGGAAATACAGTTTAGATTCTTCATGACCTTGATCTGCTGTTTCCTCTTCGCTAGTATCATCATCACCCAATTGAGACCGTGAAATATTGTTGGCACTCACCATCATGATTTCATCTTGCAGTGCAACAAGATTGAAGGTCGCTTCTTTAACATCAATCTTCTGATCTTTTTCAATCAATTTAACGTTAGATGCCGAATATCCAAAATCCTGCAACAGAGTCGAATAAATCTTAATACACTCATTATACAAATCTACGTATTCATTATTGGGTATAATCAATTTAACTTTATTATTATCAAGCTTACAATATGAATTATATTTTACTAGAATTTCATTTTGTATTTTTTTTATTAATTTTATTTTTATGATTGTAATCAACAGGATTATATTTTGAATGCAAACCTGATAGCCTATCCACAATCTCAGAAGGAATTTTACTTGCCTCCATCTCACCTAACATTATTCTATGACCTACGCTCATCATTACATGATTATTATGCGAATCATATTCGTCACAATTAAAATCCATAGGCAACTTACTCAACAATAAATCACAGTTTTTTATTCCACTCCTAACAGCGACCAGCCAGTCATTATTCGGCACTAATCCCAATGACAATCTTAAACCTGACTGTATATCGCTTAACGTTGGCGTCATAAAGCCAAAGCTTTCTCTTCGTTCTATCAGCGGACCACCACAAGTATTTTTCAATTGCTGATTAATACAGGCTATTAATAAATGCGTAGCAAATTCTTGGTAACCTGGTTTCAAACCGTGATTTGATTCATTTTTTCTATCAAATGCTGAAAAAAGTATCACTAAACAAGGATATTTTGCATTTACCTGTTGTTTATTAATCAAAAATTTCTGATACTTATCATCCTTCGTTAAATCTATTAATTTTTTAACAGCATTATTTTTATGCGACAAAATACCATCTCTTAATTTTTTATGATTTTTATGACTAGAGAATGACCTTAGCTTACTCGATGTATAATTCTCATTTATTTTAAAATCCGAAACAGGTAAATCCGAATTTCCCGCACCAATGTTATGATATTTTTTTCTGGTAGTATTACTAGCGTTTATATTCTTACTATCTTTTATTAAGTCACTTGCTGCATTTTTATCGCCAAACTTATTCACCGACTCAAATTTTCCACTGATTTTATTAACACTGTGACGTATCTGACTTCTAGCATAAAAAGTACCTGTATAATTGCTAGATTGAGAAGATCGATATAAATCTTTAGCTGTGTAAGGCACACGGGTTTCCGTTAACTTTCTCGTCAAAACAGGTGTATTTAAATAACAGGACTGAATGAATATTTCAGATTCTGATATTAATTCCGCGACCATCATGTCATTTTTGTCTGCTTCATTCGTTGCCTTAATACTCATTAATGAGCTTACTGCCTTAAAAAATTTGTCAATATCATGATTATTTTTATCGCAAATATCTTTTGCTTGCTGATTAAAATGTTCTATTTTTTTATTTGATTCAGTCATGGATAGACTAACAATCTCATCTAATTTATTTTGATGATTAGTCAATTGAGTCATAGCTGATTGGATATTTTTTTCCAATTCATGTAAACATTTTATTTTTTTATTAATAGTATTTTTGATTGATTGCTTACTTTCTTTATTCATTAAATCCGACATCAACTGCTTTGAAAATGCAATATCAAGCATCAATGAATCAAAGGCCTTACTTCTTAATTCATGACTTTTCATCGACCTACCACTCTCGTTTATTTATATAAAAATCATTTAATAAATAAGAGTATAGGCAATAAATCTTAAGAAAATGTTTGTAATGATTTCTTAAGAATCGATTGAATTACATAAAATATCTATGAATTGAATAGCTTAACCATGGTCATTTGTGTAAATATTTCATTAATTTTTATTTTATCTTTATCTAAAAATAGCAATTTCACGTTAGGCCCTGCATCTTCCGTGAAATAAACGTCTATTCCCTCACGACGTAACTCCCACACTTTTTGCATAGCCATTATTGTTTCTGGTAGAAAATAACAAACCGGCGGCCAGCTAGAAAGCATGGTTGCATGCATGGCGAGTGCATTCGATTCTGCGGTGCTGCCTAACAACGCTATATTTTTCTCAGCCAATGCCTGTTTTAATAACAACAAATCTTCCGCTACTTTTTTGGGCCAGCTTTCATATAACACACTGGTTTCTACGGTACATTGCATGGCAATGCGAGATGAAATGGGTTTTTCCGCATCCGTGATCGATATTATGCCTACATATAATTCTGGCCACTCTGTTGTTAATGGCTCTGCATAACTATCCATACCGTTTACATGCACACCTCTATGCCATTCAACAAAACCACTCCAGAGTGATCGCGATGCACTACCACTGCCTAAACGTGCAAGAATAGATAACTCACGTTTAGATAATTCAAAACCCAATAAATCATTTAAGGCAGTAATGAGTGATGCAAAACCACAGGCAGATGAAGCAAGCCCCGCAGCAACGGGGATATTCATGTTAATATCAATGTGCAATCGCAAAGATAATGGATCACGAAATAAATTTAAATACTGATTCAGTCGCATGACAAATGCAGAATCTGCTGCTAATGCTTTTCCATTCAATACCACTGTATCATTTTCTAAATCACTCATCGTTAGAATAGTGTTAGCACCTTTTTCTGGTAATGCAATCGACAAACTAGACGTCACCGGTAAATTTAATTCTGCATCACGCTTACCCCAATATTTACACAAAGCAATATTCGTAGGCGCAAATGCTTGTCCTTTTTCACGAGGTGTATTATTTTTTTTATCGCCAAGAATAGCGTGCACTACGTCAGATTTCTTCACATTGCACTCCTTGTTGTGACACAGTAACAGGAATACGCAATAACGATTGCCCTTGAATAAAACATTGAGATTGTTCAGGTAATTCGCCTAATCCAATCACACAATCACCCATGCCTGATCCTGATATTTTTGCACCGAATATACCAGGATGATGTCGTAGATATTCTATAATTGCTTGCATGAGCGGTGTACTCACTCCTAAATCTTGCATCATCTCTTGTTGTGCATTCATACTTTTACCTAACTGCGTCCAGTTTGATTCACGCATAAAATGCACGGCTTGCTCCGAACAACGTCCAATGTTGTTATAAATCGCGTGCAATGCATCTGGTTTATCTGCAAACTGCTTTTGCACGTGTTGAATCACTTCCACTGTAGGCGTTTTATATCCCGAATAAATGGCAAGCAATGGCAATAAAACAGGAAAGGTTTCTACCTTAACAGTCTCTGCGTTATAACGAATAACACCACCCATAACCGATGCTGCAATATCTGCACCCGATCCTAAACCTTGTACACGACGTATCACATCACGACCACGGATTATTAAATCTGATGCAGAATAAGAACCCTTCTGCCACTTCATTAATGCAGCAAGCATAGCAACGGTCACTGCTGCAGATGATCCTAATCCTATGGTGTCAGAAAATTCACTTTCTATAGTGATATCAAAACCGTGATGCAAAGAAAAAGATTGCAATACGCTTAATACAAATTGAAAGGGTTTGATAATTTCAAGCTGAGTGATATCAGTCGATAACTGTCCTATTGATGATGTAATCTCAATGCGTGTATCAGAACGCGGTGATAATGTAACCGTTAATCGTTTATCAACCGCACATACTAAGGCACACTTGCCCTGCAAAACAGCAAATTCACCCATTAACATGAGTGAACCAGGAGCGGATGCTTTAAGCAGCATGCACACCTTTAGCCTCTCCTGAAATCGGAATGATGTTATACCCAAAACGCGTCGCTAATGAGGATACAGATTGCTTATCAGGAGATATCACTAACACAGCTCCTGCTGCATCACCTGCTATTGCGCCTCCCCCACAAATTTTTGCGGCACTTCCAATGAATTCTATTTCTGAAATAAAAGCTTGAACTTTTTCAGGTACAACACCAATACTCACCAATAATTGATGATTATGCTGAATGGCTTTTTGCATATCGTGTGATGATTGTTCTTGCAATGCTTTATCCATAGCATTCGTCACTGCAGCAAATTCATTGCGTAATGATGATGATTTAAATTGTGGCGCCACTTTTTCTACGCATTGCCCTGTCGTTGTGATAGGTGTACCTGTATTCACCAGATACATAGGCAACTCCGGAATATTACGTGCTTGCCATTCCTGTTTATGCATATAAAGACAACCACCTTGCATAGCAACACGCAAATCCAATCCACTGGAATGACCGTGTTGCATATTTTCAGTTTCCAAGGCTAGCTTATACAAAGTGTCTCGTGGAATGTGTAATTGCATACAGTTTGAAATTGCTTGCATTACACTCACTATGGTCGCAGCAGATGATCCCATACCACAACCCATAGGAAGATCGGATTGCACATGAATTTTAATGCCGTGCGGCAAGGCAATACCTAACGATTCTGACAAAACACCCATAGCAAACTGAGCGAGTTCAAAAGGTTTTTGCAACACATCCCGAATACTATAATCACCACGAATAAAACGATAATATTTTTGTTTTATTTTTTCCTTGAGTAAATGTAAAGCGTCGTAACTCAATCGACTATGATGCGAAAGATCCGATAAATCAAATAATACTTGTGGCACAGACTGACGCGTCACGGTTGCTGTCACATAACGATTCACTGCCATTGCAAGCGCTGGCTCACCATAAACCACGGCGTGTTCGCCGGATAAAATTAATTTTCCGGGCGCGTATACTTTTATTTGAGAAATCTCTTCTTGCGTACTGATTTTTCGTTTGCTCATGACAGATGGAATGATTTTTTCATACTGTCTTTTATGATCTTGCATAGAGGTCAAACCAAACAGACCGGTTTGATAAAGAGGAATAGCTTGCAAGCTGCCATCTTCAACGTATTTAAAACGATAAAATGTTTCGTATTCATCCTGTTGTAACAACGTACGTGTTGCTAATAACTGTTGATGATAAGCAGTATGCAAGCAGTCTCTATAACCTGTTTGCACAACACCACTAAAATATTCTGCAACACATCCCGAACCATAACTGTAAAAACCAATGCGTTTTCCTGTTAAATCGTCTGCAGCCTTATCAAGCAAAGAAGCAAGCGCTACGTATAATGAAGCAGAATAACTATTTCCTATCGCTCTACCGTATTCCAGTGCAGGTTGAATGGGTTCCAGCGATTTATTTTCCTGTTGATTGATTTTCAATAAATGTTGATGCGCTTTTTCAACTAAACGCGGCACCGGTGTGTGATAACAAAAATACGCATGATCTTTAAATTGCCTACCACTGATTTCAGTATATTGTTGAAAGCACTTTTCAAGTAACGTGAGATACAATTTACTGGAATATTTTCCATCCACCAATGCTTCATGGGAATAATTAGGCCGCCAAAAATCCATGACATTTTCGGTTACGACTCCATACTCCGGTTCTATCGCCAGTAAACGTGGATGAGCTGATAACACTAATGCTGCAGCACCTGCGCCTTGAGACGATTCAGCGATCGCACCTAAACCATATTTAGCAATGTCTGATGCTATCACTAATACTTTTTTATCGGGGTATTGACGTAAAAAAGATAATGTCAATTGAATCGCAGCGGTTCCACCGTAACACGCTTGTTTTAATTCGACTACGCGGCAACGTGATTTCAAACCTAATAATCCATGTACGTAAATACCAGCAGCTTTGGATTGATCAATGCCGGATTCTGTTGCAAAGAGCAACATTTCAATATCGTTAACATCAACATCGCGCAATACTTCTAATGCGGCATTCGCTGCCATAGTCACAATATCTTCACCCGGTGGTGGCACAGACATAAGGTATTGGCCAAGTCCAGTATGATATTTTTCAGGATCTATACTGCGCGCTTTAGCCAGTGTCGCAAGATCTAGCGCATAACGTGGTGTGTAAATCGCTAATGTATCGATACCAACTTTTATATCGTTATGCATTCTTGTCCCTTTCCATTTTTAAGTGACTACGCATTAACTCACCTTGATTGGTTTGTGCTGCTAGCAAGGATAATTCACCGCATAAAACAGCGGATGCCGCGATAATAGCAAGTCGTCTTGCATTGAATCCCGGTTCACGTTTTTTAAGACAATCGAGTAATGCTAAATTTTGCTGCACAAAAGCGAGTGTTTTACCGTTACCCACTGCGCCAATAATAATATTAGGCAGGGTAACCGAAAAATATAATTCATCTTCACCGCGCATTTCGGTATGCACTATGCCTTGCGAACCTTCAACAATATTCGCAACATCTTGACCTACCGCTAAATAAAATCCCAATAACATATTCGCAAAATGCGCATTGGCTGTACGTAAACCACCGGAGACAATATTGCCTAATAAATTTTTCTTGATATTCAAATCAACTATTTTTTCTGGCGTGGTTTTTAATACTTGCTTACACAAAGCACGTGAAATCGTTACTTCCGCAATCACATTTTTGCCACGTCCCAAAATACCGTTGACGGCAGATGTTTTTTTATCGCTACAAAAATTTCCTGAAATACTGACATAACGCAACACAGGATATTTTTTTAAAATCCAACTGAGCATACGCTCGGATGCGAGTGTTACCATATTGTGACCCGCTGCATCGCCGGTTAATAATTCAAATCGTAAAAATAATAATGATCCAACCATTTGCGCATTCAATTCTATTAATTTGGCAAAACGACTGGTTTCACTGATAACCGCTTGCAATGCTTCTTTTTGCTTCTGTAAAGAAAGGTAAACTTGATGAATCTCTGCCACACTATCTGCTTCTACCAAGACGGAACGACTCATGCGTTCATCGATAATAGTCGCTCTAATACCACCGGCTAAGGTACACACTCGCGCACCTCGGTGAGTGGATGGCCACAAAGGCGCTTCCAGGGTTGCAAGCGGCAATGGCACGTCAGCATCGACTTCTTTGCTAATAATCTTAACAGGGCCTACCACTCGCATGGGAATGCCAGCTATTTGTTCCGCCCCACTTTTATACATATCTCGCCAGCGCATAGGATATTTCTACTTGAAATTAAAAGGCCGTAAGGCTATAAAAGGCCATCATTCTACTGGAAGAGACGTTATGACGGCAACCGAATGCGTCAAACCAGATTACGTAATCTTGGTAGACGAACAAAATAGAGAAATTGGCCTTGCTGAAAAACTAGCAGCGCACAGAGAAAACCTGTTACACAGGGCGTTTTCTATCTTTATTTATAGATTAGCCCCTCAAATAGAAATCCTGTTACAACAACGTGCGGCGCACAAATACCACTCACCTTTACTGTGGACTAACACGTGTTGCTCCCATCCTCGCTCGGGCGAATCTATCATTGCAGCCGGATCACGTCGTTTACAAGAAGAATTAGGGATAAGCACTCCATTAACCGATTTAGGATGGTTTCAATACAATGCCTGTTTCGACAATGGCTTATCTGAGCATGAGATTGATCATGTTTTAATCGGGAAAGCAGCAGAAGACTTAGTGGTTAAACCTAACCCGGAAGAAGTACACGCTTACCGCTGGATAAGCATAGATGCATTACAAAAAGAATATGCGGCGCACAGAGAACAATTTACTCCGTGGATGATGCAGGCGCTAGAGATAGCAAGGAAGGGGTTTTAACACTTTTTCGTACGAATAAGTGTGAATATCTACGTTTACAACATCAATTCAGACAACGTATTCCCTACCAACAACCCATCTATAGCCTGAAAATGTTTGTCATACGTACATACTACGCAACCATTTTCCAACGCTTGTGCTGCTATCCACATATCATTCGTCGGGATAGGACTACCTTTGCGTTTTAACGAAGCATAAACCTGACTATAAAAATTAGCCGTATCCAGTGTGACTGAAAAAATATTCACGCGTGATGAACTTAAAAACTGCTGCAATTCCTCACGATTTTGTTTGGCTTTATTGCCATGATCAAAACCACCTAACAATTCCCCCAACACCACAGGACTGATACCAATTGTTTCCGCATGTTGAATAATTCTAATGATTTCTTCATTACCACGCTTAAACGCTGCATAAGCATTTGTATCTAACAAAATCGGTCTCATTACCACAAATCCTTATCAATTTTTTCAAAGTCTTTAATGCTTTTCTCAAACTCGTTGGCATCTTTAAGCGTCCAAGTGCCAGCACATTCATCAAGATCATGATAAACAGGGCGTTTTACTTCATGACTAAAACCAATCCCTTTTTCAACCAGTTTTAAAATAAGTGCATTAACACTGGTATCTTGTTTTTCTGCTTCTTGCTTTAAGATGACCATTACCTCTGAAGATATACCCCTCAAATTAAAATTCAGCATGCTCATGTTATACCTCCAAATGGTATCGTATTTATATCTAATGATGGTACCGTTTATGTGTTTTGTCAATATTGTTTCTTACTGGATTCATATGCGATATTATATAAAATCATTCGTTTAATATAATATCGCATATGGAATGTAAGCTTGAAAAAGGCGATCAATATGTGATATTATATTAAATATGACGAACCATATAAAAAAACATATTAAACCGCTTAGGCTAAACAGCCTGCCCGGAACCATGCGGCAAGATTTAAAAAAAGAACGATTGAGGCGCGGCTTAAGCCAATTAGAACTCGGAAAACAACTGGGATTACCTCAAATGCACATTTCTGGAATCGAAACTGGTAAAATTATTCCGCGCTACGATACGCTACTCGATCTTGTTCGCGTCTTAAGTTATGACTTGATCATGGTACCTCGATCGCTAGTGCCTGCCGTACAAGCCATGATACGTGATCAACACAGCGAAATTGAACGCCCTCTTTATGATTTTGATGCTGATGATGAAGAGGAAATACCACACGATGAAGTCTAATTCACCTCAAATAAATGCCCTTTCCGTTCAAATAAATGATTACCCCATCGGCATCATCAATAGGCTGGCAGGCGATAAACATTTATTTTCATTCGATCAACAATATATCGATGACCCAGAACGCCCAACGCTTAGCTTGTCTTTCAAAAAACCAGGAAAATAGTTTAATAACCACTTTTCGTCCGTATCAATCTCGCTTACCACCCTTTTTCTCTAACGTATTACCAGAAGGTCACTTACGCAGCTATCTCGCACAAAGAGCACACGTCAAACCAGAACATGAATTTTTTCTACTTGCTACATTGGGTGCGGATTTACCGGGCGCACTCACTGTAAAACCTTTAGAAATGAATGCAGCGATTGATGAAGCGATTGCTAGCCATCATGATCATGATTTCAAAGAAACGATATTGCGATTTTCATTAGCAGGAATACAGTTAAAATTTTCTGCCATCATGGAATCTTACGGCGGACTCACCATTCCTGCTAATGGAATGGGTGGTTCATGGATAGTGAAGCTGCCATCAAACCGATTTTCATTTGTCCCCGAAAATGAATTTGTCATGCTTGCATTAGCACGCAACATTGGAATAACCGTACCAACGAATTATCTGATTGATATAAATAATATCAACGGCCTGCCTGATGATGTTGCACAAATCCAAGGAAAATCGCTTGCTATTCAGCGATTTGATCGTGAAAAAGAAGGGCAACGAATACACATGGAAGATTTCGCCCAAGTATTCGGGTTATTTCCGAAAGATAAATACGATGCTCGCAGCTACGCAAACATAGCCACTATTTTATGGGCAGAAACCGGTGAAACGGGAACGTATGAATTTATTCAGAGACTAATATTTTCCGTATTGATTGGTAATGCTGATATGCATCTTAAAAACTGGTCCTTACTTTATCCTGATAAACGCACACCTATACTCTCACCGGCTTATGATTTTGTTGCAACACTTCCTTATCTTCCTAACGATAGTCTTGCATTAAATTTCGGAGGAAGCCGCAGCTTAAGCGAAATCAATCAAAAACAAATACAACGATTTGCAAACACCGCGGGATTGCCTCTCGCACCGATTAATCAATTAGTGATTGAAACGGTGGAAAAAACAGTAGACGCATGGAAAAATCTGCCGGAGAAAACGTTGCTGCCAGCTGCTATCAAAGAGGTGATAGAGAAGCAGATAGAGACAGTTGCAAAAAATAGTAACAAATTATTCTGAATGGACTTTATCTTAAGGGTGTGGAGTAATCGCAATAATTGTAATATTTTTCTTATCAGGTCCATAATGCCAAAAAATTCGATATGCAGCTGGAGTATTGTTTTCTGCATAAGCTTCAAACACTTCTTCGCCATTAACGCCTTCCAACGAACTAAACTTATGTGTATTAAGTCCTGGATGCCTAGGGTTAGCCTCAAGATACCCCAATGCTTTTCTGACTGCCTTAAGACGCTTTTTTAGATGCCTATTTTTTTCAAGCAAATCAAGATCATCGCTTGCTTGATCTGTAAAAAATAATTGATATGACATTATTCAGTATCTTTATTTTCCGTATATTTAATAAAGCTTCCTCTTTTCTTGAGACGCCCAGCAGCAGAGTCTTCTAAACCTTTTTTTACTTGTCTTAATACTGTTTTATTATCAAAAAGCCATTTTTCTTTAGCAGAAATTTCAACACGTGGTTCCAAAATAATACGATTATGCTTATCTTTAAGCACAATATAACTACTAATACCATGAGCAAGCGAACCGAGTGTAATACGGCCTTTTGCATCAGGTCTTACTATTTTAGATTCTTTACCTATCATGTCGTCACCCCTTTAATATAAGTTAATTATAGCTCAGAGTGGGATAATATCAAAGTGGGATATGACCATTTTCCCACTTTCTCTTAACCTATTGAAATTATTTACTATAAACCGGAAACGCTCTACACAATACCAACACTTCATTCTTAATACGCGCGATATTTTCGACATTCCCCAAATCATCCAGAATATCCGCTATCCAATTCGCTACTTGCTCACTTTCTTTTTCCTTGAAACCACGCGTTGTGATAGCAGGTGAACCAATGCGAATACCACTGGTTACAAACGGTGATTGCGGGTCATTCGGCACAGCATTTTTATTGGTAGTAATAAAAGCATTACCTAATGCAGCTTCTGCATCTTTACCCGTAATATTTTTATCAATCAAATCAATTAACATTAAATGATCGTCGGTACCACCACTCACAATTTTATATCCGCGCTTTATCATAACCGCTGCCATCGCACGTGCATTATTTAAAACTTGCTGCTGATATTGTTTAAACTCAGGTTGCAACGCTTCTAAAAACGAGACGGCTTTAGCTGCTATCACATGTTCCAATGGCCCACCTTGACCACCTGGAAAAACCGCAGAATTTAATTTCTTTTCCAATTCTATATTCGCTTTTGCCATAATCATGCCACCACGAGGGCCACGCAATGTTTTATGCGTTGTCGTCGTTGTCACATCTGCGATATTAACCGGCGAAGGATATAATCCTACCGCTATCAAACCAGCGACGTGCGCAATATCAGACATCAAATACGCACCAACACTATCTGCTATTTCACGAAAACGCTGCCAATCCACTACGCGCGAATACGCAGAAAATCCCGTCACGATTAATTTAGGTTTATGTTCTTTGGCTAAGCGTTCAGCTTGTTCGTAATCAATTTCACCCGTATCTGCATGTAATCCGTAAGAATAAAATTTGTATAATTTTCCTGAAAAATTAACCGGCGAACCGTGGGTCAAATGCCCGCCATGCGCAAGACTCATGCCTAAGACAACATCACCCGGAACAATCATGGCAGCATAAGCCGCAGCATTTGCCTGTGAACCAGAATGCGGTTGCACATTCACATACGCTGCGCCAAATAATTTTTTAGCCCGTTCGATAGCAAGATTTTCAGCTATATCAACAAATTCACAGCCGCCGTAATATCGTTTACCTGGATATCCTTCTGCATATTTATTGGTGAGCACCGATCCCTGCACGGCTAATACATTCGGACTAACGTAATTTTCCGATGCGATTAATTCAATATGATCTTCCTGGCGCTGTTTTTCATTTTCAACCGCTTGCCAAATGGCAGGATCAAACTCACGCAATAATGGAGTAGGAAACATAGGATTTATCCTTTCAAGTTAGCATTCTCAAGTACTGTTTTCGCTTGTTTTTCACGGTGTTTACGCACTGCATCACGATACTCAGGATATTTATTGCCTAATATACCCGCAGCAAGAATAGCGGCATTAATCGCTCCCGCCTTACCGACTGCTAACGTACCCACAGGAATACCCGCTGGCATTTGCACAATCGCAAGCAAGGCATCCATACCGTTTACAAACGTAGAAGATGGCATAGGCACACCTAACACAGGTATTAAGGTTTTAGCCGCTACCACACCCGGCAAATGCGCAGCGCCACCGGCTGCTGCAATAAATACTTCGACACCACGTTGTTCTGCCGATTTCAAATATTCAAACAAAGCCTCAGGTGTTCTATGCGCTGATAATGCACGCGCTTCATGCGGAATATTAAATTCATCTAACATACGGCTAGCTTCTTCCATAATAGCCCAATCTGATTTTGATCCCATCAAGATAGAGACAAGAATATTAGACATACTTCCCCCAAGATTTAATTCGATAAAAATAGAGTGCGATCATATCAGATAGACCTATCCAACTCATCATGTATCAACACCACGCATTGCGAGGCAAACAACATTTTCCGGCCTAAACTGATGGCTTTAAGTCCTTTGCGCATTAATCCTTTCACACTATTTTTAGGCATGGCCAGATGATCGCTTAATACAAACACAGGATCAGGTGGAAACGATACTGTTCGCAAATCTTCTCCTTTACGATCCAGCAAATAAACGGGTCTTGCTCCCAGTAGATTGGCTACACATTTCTCAAATCCAAAACCATAGATTTGCAAGCCAGGTGCAATTTTTTGCATTTCATCTTTTTTTAAATTAACACTGTCTTTTAATGCTTTTTCGACTACTTCAAGAATAGCCTCTTCATGAAATCCAGAAAGTGATAACCCTTCACCACCGGATAATTTAATCGTGCGTGGAAAATCTTCACTGCTTTCTAACACAATATACACTTCTACATCTTCTCTAAAACCATTCGATACAAAAAAAGCATTCATCACAGAATGCGCGATTACTTCAAAATGATTTTTTCCACCAACGGATGATCGCACTCGCTCCCATTTTGTTGTTCCACTACGCGCTCTGATAATAAATGTACGCATAAAATTAATGCCTAAAACAACGTTTGCCCGTAAACACCATTGCAATATTATTTTCATTGCAAGCCGCTATCACTTCTTCATCACGCATAGAGCCACCGGGTTGAATGATAGCTCGCACACCGGTTTTTGCAATGCTATCTATGCTGTCACGAAAGGGAAAAAATGCATCGGATGCTAAAATAGAATCTTGAATATTTTGTTTTGCTTTACGTATAGCAAGATCGACTGCATCAATACGTGACACTTGACCCGCACCAATTCCTATCGTGGTATTGTGTTTTGCAATCAAAATGCCATTCGATTTAATGTGTTTTAACACACGCCAAGCAAACAACATTGCATCCAACTCTTCTGGTTTAGGCTGTGCGTGAGTCACCACTTTTAAATCATGAACAGTGATAATCTGCGTATCTTTTTCCTGTAACAATAATCCACCGGTAATGTATTTCATTTCCCACGCTTCATTTTGCTTAACGGGCATTTCAAGAATACGTAAATTAGGTTTTGCAGAAAAAAGAGATAAGGCTTCTTGCGTATAAGCCGGTGCAATCACGACTTCCATAAAAATACTGGTTATGCTCGCCGCTATTTCTTTGGTACACGGTTTATTGAGTGCAACAATACCGCCAAATGCAGACAGTGAATCTGCTTCGTACGCACGCTGATACGCTTCATTAATCGTTGCAGCTTGCGCCGCACCACAGGGATTTGCGTGTTTTACTATCACGCACGCGGGTTCATCAAATTCACTGACACACGTAACAGCTGCTTCTGCATCTAAAATATTATTATAAGACAGCGGTTTTCCCTGATGCTGTTTAGCATTCAATATACCCGATGATGATGGCTTCAATTGATACGCACTTGCTTTTTGATGCGGATTTTCACCGTAACGTAATTCTGTTATTTTTTCCAATTGCAAATCGAGATACTCTGGACCTTCTTCAAAATAACGATAAATCATGGCATCGTAATGCGCTGTTAATCCAAACACTTTTCTTGCTAATGTTTTGCGTGTTTCAAGTGACAAGCCTTGCGTTTTTTCTAATTCAGTAATAATACTTGCATAATCATTAGGATCTGTAACCGCAGCAACAAAAGCAGCATTCTTGGCAGCTGCTCTCACCATGGTCGGTCCGCCAATATCGATATATTCTATGGCTTCATCAAACGTAATATTTTTATTCTGGGAGACTACTTTTTCAAACGGATAAAAATTAACGACTACCATATCTATCCATTCTATTCCGTGCTGATTCACTTCTTTCGCATGCTCATCTCGCCTTGCCAATATACCGCCATGTATTTTAGGATGCAGCGTTTTCACCCGACCATCTAACATCTCGGGCAATCCTGTGATTTCATCTACTTGTCTATGCGAAATACCCGCTTCGCGCAGCATTTTACTGGTACCACCGGTTGAAATAAGATCTACGCCTAAACGAGTCAGATGTTGTGCAAATTCAACGACACCCAATTTATCCGAAACAGACAGTAATGCGCGCTTAACAGGAATAATGTTCATAATGTGTCTCACATAGCCAGAATGCCGAGTTTCGCATATCATATACGCCTTACTAGAATTTACAAATGTCAGGACCACATCATGAAAAATATAAATTTCCGGATTTTGGGGCTGTTTATTTTCATTATTTTAAGCTGGGGAATCGCTTGGCCTATTAATAAAATCGGTCTCGCTTACATGTCTCCCGTTTGGTATACCGCCATTCGGCTAGTGGTTGGTACCACCACCATGATGGCGATTGTAATTGCCATTGGAAAATTTTCTTTACCTAAAATCAAAGACTTGCCGCTTATTTTCATCATTGGTTTATTACAAATCAGCCTTTATATTTTACTAGCCAATGTGGGTCTTGCTTATCTGCCGGCTGGCCGTTCATCACTGCTTGCTTACACCACACCACTTTGGATAATGCCTGCTGCCATTTTCTTTTTTAATGAAAAAGCAGGGAAATTACGCTGGGCAGGTTTTGCGCTAGGACTAGGTGGCCTGACCATACTCATGAGCCCTTGGGATTTAAACTGGTCAGACAAAGAAGTATTATTTGGCGCTGCCATGTTGTTACTCGCCTCCCTTTGTTGGGCCATTTCCATGTTATGCGCACGTTATATGCAATGGTCTAAATCACCACTAGAACTGATTCCCTGGCAATTATTAATCGGCACGCTGCCCATTTTGTTTTATGCGTGGATGAAAGAACCACTGACTACGTTAGATTGGAATATTCCTCTGGTTTTATCACTAGCTTATACCGGCATACTCGTAACAGGGATATCTTATTGGATTGGTCTAGTCGTCAATAGAGAATTGCCTACTATTGTTGTGTCGTTGGGATTTTTATTGGTTCCGGTTGTGAGTCTGATTGTTTCCTTTATTTATCTAGATGAAACGATTACGCTGCCTACCATCGCTGCCATGACGCTGATTATTTTAGGCGTGTATTGTGTGGCAGCGAGAGAATCATCCTAATTTATTCCTTATGCGGAGGCGAAAAAACACTACCTGCTTTTTCTGCAGATTTATCTATCTTGGCTTCTTGCTTAATCGATCCATCTGCAGGATGCATTTTTTTCCATTCTTTTTTAAATAAATCTAACTGTTTATCTGAAATAAAATCGTCCGCATTAAAAGGAGATGCAGCAATGTATTTTATTTCCTTAAATTTACAATAAAGAATCAAACCTTCAATGCAAGAAGTTGGCAAATCGAAAGACTTGATTCTAATTAAATCCTCGGGCTTTTTAACCGCTATTAACGCATTAATATTCTGTGCAGCCCATTCCAGAGAAGCATGCCCGGGGATAGATGTTCCATAATTTGGAAAACCCGCTCTGATACGTTTTTCATTATCCAATGTGAGTCTGTCCTTTTGCTTCATATACATTTCTGATTTAGCTGTGCCATTCGCTTCATCGTGCATTCTAATGGTGACTGTATTTAAGCGAGTCGTATCGCTTGTCGTCACATTAATGGGAAGCGTCACAATGGTATTGTCTTTACTGCTAGATAATACATCTTTATCATCGCGTATTATTGTAGAAATCGATGAAATCGGTGAAGTTGATTCATTTAGTACTTCGTCTTCTAGTAATTCATCTTTTTTAGCTAGTAATTCGTCTTTTTTAGCAACAGCTTCATCATAGTCATTTCCTGCATACGCCGCTTCTGCATCCACATCATGCACATCATAAGCAGAATAAGCGACTTCCTCCATGACCTTGTCATTCAATATAGGTTCAATTTTATTAAGAATATCTCCTGCCATTTGAAGCGCTGCATTAACTTGTTTAATGCCTTCCTCAATTTTTAATTCGCGTTTTTTTGACGCATTCAACTTATCTTCTGAAACAAATGAAGGAACGCTCAACGTTTTTTTCATCTCTTCAAGTTCATCTTTATGTTCTAATAAAATAGATTGGATATTATCTACTCTTTGCTTTATGTTACTTAATTCAGTTTTATTAGGATGAAGTAATTTTTCTGCTAACGATGCTTTACTCAATGCCATTTCAAGATACGATTGATAATCTTCATAAGCAGAATGTGTTTTTTCAAAAAATCCTTTTGTTAAGGCTTTAACAGCAGATTCCCATTCCATTTTTGTTGCGGTAGTCCATTTTTTTTCTTCATATTGTACGGGAGTGCGAATCATCGTTTTAATGCCGTTAACCTCTCTACCTTCTTGATATTGACTATCATCAACAACAGCAAATTCATTCTCACTTTCTGTATTAAAAAAATGTGACAATGGAGTGAAATAAAGGCCGCGTGGCTTAACAAATAATACCAGCATATGTTTTTGTTCTTTGTTCTTTAATTCGCCCTTAATATACGGACTTTCCCCTGGAGAAGTACTAAGCACTGTTTTTTCATGAAATACACCACTTTCTTTTTTTAACTCTGTATATTGCGATTCACTTTCATAGCGATGTGTGTAATCAATTTCGTGCGCATATTTCCTGGCAGCATTCTGAGCAATCACACCACCCAATAATACTTCCTTAAATAAAAGAGCAATTCTTTGTTTATTCTTAATATCCGACACTATTCTATGTGAATCTATTCGGTAGTAATTTAAATTGCCACTATTTATATTACCTCTCAACATAGCATTACTCATGTTACAAAAAGGTTCATAAGTATAAGAATTTATTGCACACCATTCACCAAAATGCGCTTCATTAAGTCTGGATTTCTTATGAGTGTTATCAAACGCTTCTATATATTCTCTATAGCCTTTTTCAAAATACTCACTCATTTTTTTTGTCAAATCAAAATGACCTATTAACAGTGCCAATGTTGTAATGGCTCTCGGATTTCTTTCATCCTCACGAATTTCTTGATTTAGCGTTATCGTAATAAGATGATCAGATGACGATGAGCCTTTCATTTTTTTCAATTTGTCAATTAACTCTTCTGTCACTTTTGTATTAAGAGGTGTAACATGCTTATTCAAATCCACGTAATTAATTTTCCCGTTACAAATAATGTAATTAT
>Ga0207137_1049_pt1 | contig 33021 bp, 31 predicted proteins | sample Alteio_BWMinHeat_9_FD_153572 | JGI IMG/M metagenome (GOLD analysis project Ga0207137, IMG submission 153572) | Enriched cells from forest soil in Barre Woods Harvard Forest LTER site, Petersham, Massachusetts, United States -... | ecosystem: Environmental > Terrestrial > Soil > Temperate forest >...
CCTCGGGGCGGTGGGTTGCGTGACACCGGCGCCGCCGCCGGTCGCGGCGAGCTCTGATTCCTATGTGGCGAATCCTAGCGAAAGCGAGGAGCCTGGGGCCCTATCACGCCAGGAGATTCCAACGGACGGCTTGCAGATTGAACGCTCCCCGTGTGAGCCGGGGGCCGCCTACGGCGACGGGAGAGTCATGGCACCAACCGTGGAAATCGGGATTTCGCAACCTCTCGATAAAGGTTGGCCGGTAGGACAGCGCTCGCTTTACACTCGGTATGGATGCACGCCTGAGTGAGTCCCTCAAAAGGGATCATCCCCAGCGCCGAAGGCGCGTTGGGGATCTCCTGGAGATGCCCAAACGCCGCTTACGCGGCTGGGCATGACTTGCAAACTTTGAGCTAAGGCTGTTCAACCAAATACTGCAAAAGTGCACTAGCCTTCATGGAGCCTAATCCGGTCACCGCATCCCACCCTGGGCCAGCACTGTATTGCCCGTTGCTGCCCGACGTCACGTCATTGAACGACGCTGCTTGGTCTGTCTGCGACATAGCATAAATGATGGGAGCCAACTGACCGATCGGGCCCTTACCGGCACTGGCCCGGGCTTCGCCGACCAGAGTAAGAAAGCCTGACCATTGCGGCGCCGCAATGCTTGTTCCGCCGATGACCTGATAGGCAGGCTTGGAGGTATTCAAGCGCACCCACGCGGCCTGGCCACTGTTCTGGTCGGCATTGAAGGCAACGTCTGGATAGGAGCGCTTTAGATAGGGCGTTTGAAAGGCGTTCTGCCAGGTAGGCAGGGCAAACACGGTGCTGATCCCGCCGCCGCTATCGCTCCAAGCTGTTTCGCTCAAGGTCTGGGCGGTCAAGTCGAGACTGGTGCCGCCAATTGCTAGGACGTCTGGATGCTCTGCCGGCCAATCCGCCATGGTTGGCCCGCCGGCTTTGCAAGATGAGCCGCTATCGCCGGAAGCGACCAAGATGTTGACGCCCTGGGCGACAGCACGAGCAAAGACCTTATCCATGTCCGCATGGTGTGCACTGGTAAGATCACTTTCGCATGCACCCCAGCTGTAATTCACTACTTTAGCGCGGTTGTCATCGAGAATGGCCGTGAACATTTGCAGTTCGCCAGCGTCATCGGAAGTCGCGGATGCGAACACATGAATCGACGCACCGGGAGCTAAGGCCCCAGAAAATTCCGCATCTACCTCGGTCTCAACCGCCGAATCGGGGTCCGCAGGCGCCTTGCCGTTGAAAGCAACCTGATCGACCTGCGGCGCAGGATTGAGCCCGACCTTCGAATAGTACTGATTCACATCACTGATATTGAATCCGTTGTAGGTGGCGATGGCAATGTGCTGACCGTTGCCAGTGAGGCCTTGCTGGTAAAGCGAATCAAATGCGTAAAGCGTGCGAATTTGCGCCAGAGGGACGCCCTTGAATTTCTGCGTTTGCGACAGCGACGGCGGACGCCTGAGTGCCTGGTAATGATGATGACGCTTCGTCCGATTGTCGAGGCCACTGACCGACTCAACAAGAGTCAAGTCTTCAGGGACTGTCGTCATCGCCGTAGCTGTCCGCACTTCTTCGGAGACAAAAGTGACTCGAAGACCGAACGACTGTTCTATAACGGAATGATCACCGCGCACTGTTAGCAGCAAATGCGTTGGCGATTCGCTGACAATTTGCAGTCCGCGGCTGGTAAGGCTTTGCTTCAGTGCCTGGTAGTCCGCATCGCTGGGAGCAGCGAGTTGGCGAATTTCCGCGGGCGTGTAGAAATTGCCAAAGCGCGGGGAGGTGGGGTCTTGGACGCTGGCGGCCAAAGACTCAATCGATACTCGCTCCTTCAACCGAAGGATCGTATCAATTGATTTGGCCCACGCGGGCAGACTGAACGTTACACTTCCTGCTGCGGCTGCTGCTAGAACCTTTGTTAAGCGCATTGTCACTTCCCTCTCCCCCGATTGAACAAATTCTCATCGTCAACCACTCTTAGCCCAAAGGCTGGCCACATGGCCAAACATTTTTGCAAATTTCCCAAAAATTATTTGAGATCAAGCCATTGGCAGTGCCGTTCAGATTGGCCGATCAGCCACAAAGTTGGAAATAATTTAAAATTCATAAATTATAGGGTGTTAAGACCGCCGGTGATTGGCTCTGCCTGAAATATGGCTCATTGGCGTCGTTGGCGGGGCGCTCGAGGCCACCGAAGAAAGGCGCTAGGGCGCCGTCAACGAGCTAGAATAATGAGGAAATAAGGGTCTACTATGAGGACGTTTAGTCAACGGTAGGGGGTCATTATGAAAGTTCTATATTCAACTAGCGTGCAAGTGTCTGGTGGCCGGGACGGACGGGCCCGCTCGGCCGATGGCTTCCTTGATGTCGCTTTGGCGATGCCCAAAGAACTCGGCGGCAAAGGCGGGGCAACCAACCCGGAACAGCTATTTGCGGCAGGTTATGCAGCTTGCTTTGAATCGGCATTGCGTCATGTTGCACGACTACAAAAGCGCCCGATCAAAGAATCAGCGGTGACTGCCGTAGTCGAATTGCACGCAAAAGAGGGCGGCGGATTTACCTTGGCGGCGCAGTTTACCATCAGTTTGCCTGGAGTCGACAGGAACGACGCGCAAGCATTGATCAACGCCGCGCATGAAGTCTGCCCATATTCCGTAGCAACTCGTGGCAACATGTCCGTGCAGCTGCACCTGGCGTGAAGCGTCGTTTTATTGTCAACCCGCGCGCGCTAAGTGCGAATAAAAAAGCGGCGTCGATTGCCGCATTGCGAAAGTATTTTCGCAGTGCGCAAAACGGCAATGGCAACGGCGATAGTGACGTGGATATTGTTTTGCCGGCGAATGCTGACGCCATGACTGCCGCCGCCCGCGCGGCAATAGTTGACGGAATTGATCAAGTGGTTGCTGTTGGCGGCGACGGTACCGTTAATGCTGTGGCCCAGGGATTTTTTGACGAACACGGAGAGCCACTCGCGAAGTCGCCAACGCTGGCAATAGCGCCGTGGGGTACTGGGTGCGACTACTTTCGCGGCATCAGTCGTGGGGTTGATTGGCGCCATATTGTCACGTCCGGCAAGGATCAATTGGTTGACGTTGGTCAGATTGTTTACCGGCCGTCGGGCACGGTACGAGTTTTTGTCAACGCGGCCAGTTTGGGCATGAGTTCGGCAGTGGTTAGACGGCAGCGAGCAATGCCGCGGTGGTTGCCGGCACTAGCAAGTTATTCCTTACCAGCATTGACCACGGTGCTGGATTATCGAGCGATAGCGTTGACGATCAAACTCGACGACCAAACATTGGACGCGGCGTTTTTGGCAGCTTTTTTTCTCAAGGGACTCTATGTCGGTGGCGGCATGCGACTTGGCGGTGCGGTTGCAAGGGACGACGGCAAGCTCGACGTGACTCTGCTGCATGCGATGGGCATTGGCGCGCGCTTGCTGCGGTTTGGCAAAATATACACGGGCAAATTTCATGGCGACGTCAAAATCACCAAGACTATTGCAAAGAGAATTTCGATAAGCGCGCCAGTGTCGCAGCCAGTCGAATTTGACGGCGAGATATTCGGCGTCACGGCGGTTGAGATTAGCGTTTTGCCGCGGGCCCTAAAGATTCGCGTGCCGATTTAGCGAAAAAGATTGGCCATAAATGTGCGCAATGCCATTTCGAGGCTGCTGAAAACGGCAAGCAATAGCGGTTTTCCAGAAAAAATCCGCTAAAGATGCCTGTAATTGACGGCGGTTGAGATAAACATCTAACCTCAACCGCTAAGAGCTCCGACCCTGTCTAGGTTGGGGGATTTCATGGCTGGAATGGGGTACGAAAATTCACGGGTCAATTTCGATCGCATCGTTCGCCTCTATAATGACTATTGCGCGCTCTACAAAGGCGTTAGCGGGTCGCTTGCGGGTATTACCCCATTCGGGGAGTTTTACTGGCAGATGACCTATTACAGTAAGTATCAGGATCGCCGGATTGGCCAGAATGGCTTTTGAGGGTACGGCGGCATTTGACGAAAGCGAAAAATTCGCTCTATCCTACAATGGTTTCACGCAATGGTTTCACGCAATGGTTTCACGCAATGGTTTCACGCAATGGTTTCACGCAAATTTCTCAGTCGTCCGCTAGAAGTCCGGTTGGGGTAGACCGTATAATGTTTGACGCCAAGGTTTGCTATAATTTAACAGATGAAAATCAAATACGCAGAACTTGTCGAGCCCAAGCCGGTATTTGGCCAGTTTGGTCTCCTCGTTGACTTGCTGACCGCGGCAATTGTTGTCACCGGCGTCGGTGGGGCATTGTGGATCTCGGATGATTTAGATGTCATTCGATTTCCGGTGCTGACCTACGTCGGCATGCCTATTGCGATCCTCTATTTGGCGACGCGTTGGCTTTATCCGCGCACGCTGGTCAAGCGACCACGACTCCAGGTCGCAGCTGTCGCGGCGATCTTTCTTTGTTTTAGCGTCGGCGGGGTGTCGCTCGTCAACGCGTTGAGTGCCTCGCCGGAGATCGTCAAACGCACGGTAACACTGGGCACCGCGGTGACGAATCTTGACACGCACCGCGGGGCATTTGGGTTGTTGTTCAAGAAGCGCTTCTAGCGCGACTGCGCTAGAAACGACTTACCGCTCAGAGAATTTTGGTAATTGCGTCCAGAGCAAAGCTTGGCTGGTCTTTCCAGATTTCCAAGCCGAAGTGCCGCATCCAATTCTTCGGGATTTGTCCCATACGACTGATGTCGTCGTCGGAGTCGTGCCATCTAACCACGAATTCATCACGAGGAATAAAGGTGTAATTGCCCGTGGTCGAGGGATCCATGAAGTAGAAGTTGGTCTGATCGTAGCCAATCGCCACGACAAAATGCCCGTCAATATAGTCGGTGGAGAGCTTTTTCACGTCAGTGGTGGGAGTGTCCAGCCAACCTTGAATCAAGACGATTGTCGGGTGACCGCGCTGAATTGCGGCCTCCAAATCCTGAACCGACATACCGTCTTTAGGTATCTGCGTCTGATCGCTATCTGACAAAGTGTTGCCGTCAGCATCGACATGTTCCGTCCCCGGACGCAACGTATAGGTGTAAGCGCCGTTGACGGCTTGGAGTAGTTTTTTCTTTTTTTGTTTGGTCGAAGGCGTGGTGTCGACAAGGCCCGCTGCTTCCTGGGCTTCAGCGGGTGATAGGACGGCCTTCACTGCTGCCCAGTTTTTGTCGAAAGTCGAAGGATCAGTTAGCCGATCGAGTAGCTTCACCATCTGTAGATAGCTGGTGCCATCTGCGGCCGTCGTCTGCAAGGTGACGGCGAGTTGACCTTCGCGAATTTCGTTACCCCAAAACATCAAAACCGACTGTAGCGCCACAACGCCGCAAGTGAAATTCTGTGACTGCCTGATCAACGGCGTCGGCACGAAGCGTGTGTCCGTCGCACCCTGCGCCACTGATTGATTGCTGGCAGTGATCAAATCATTGAGGCCAGGCACGCCGGACGGCGCCGCTTGCGCCGTGCTGCTGGCGAGTATGGTCCCCGCGCCCGAGCGTTGCTTGCAGCCGATCGTGGCTAGAACAAGTGCGATGGCAATTTTGGCTTTCACCTTTGAGCTCCTACTCTGAGTTGGTGGCTTCTAGTCGAATGATATTTTGGGGATCTCGGTTCAGTTGCCGTCTGGCACGCAAAGACCGCCATATTTGTCCGTATCCGAGGCAACCTGCGGTTGACCCCCAGCTTGGACGGGTACCAGTGCACTATGTGGCGACTCGGAATTTGCTGCTTGGCTGCCGAGTCCAGAAGTGTCGGCAAGCCAAACACCTGGCACGTTGGCAAAGGTCGTTAGGTAATCGGGAGAGTGTCCTTGGATGTAACTTAGCTCGGCAAGAGTGGGCATCCGCCAGTTGGCGGGAGAGGTATCTATCTTTGGCGCGGTGCAGACCCGATTGGTGTCGCCGAAAGTTTGCACGGTGGTAATGAATCCATGGGCGTCGTCGACTATCGGCAGCCACATATTGACCAAAGTTTCATTGACTCCAGGCGCCGCGCTATCGCTCTTGACGATGCTACCGCTGGCGGCGTGGGAATTCTTGCAGCTGCTAATTGCAAGGACAACAGTGGCACAGAGTATGACCCTGAAGCGGAGCGGTATTGGTGCGTACATAAGACTGGCCTCTTCGACTTTGCGATTCAATCTGCGGCCATTAAAGTGGCGGTTGAGGGGGAGGTGTTTCACCCATTTTAGCATGAAGGTGGTCAAGTCCTGACATACTCCTGACATTCCCCTGGCAATACCTGCCCAGGTCCAGGCTAAGATGGCCATTGGGAGTTGCATGCGCCTAAATTTGATTATTGCAATATTTTGCTTGGCAATTCTCGCCCTTAGCGGCTGGCTCTACCAGCGCGTGGCGAATCCAACGGGTTGGGGCGATGCACCGCCAGGTATGACAACGGAAGCGACCATACAGGCGGCACAGCACCGGTTTGAGCAAAGTCACACTCCCGCCTTGACGATTGACCTTGAGATGATGTTCGCCGCGCCAGGCCGACGCGACCTGGTCGATCCAAGTTACGCGCTGCCGTTTGTGCAGCAATTGCCATTGGCACCAATGCAGGCGCTTTACCAGTATGCGACGACCTGTGACCAGGGTAGTGACGAAAAGCTGCAGTTGGCGACCCGTGCGCTGGCGGCGCCGCTGTCAGAGCCGGCAGGAAAAAAGTCGCGAGTAAAGATGGGAGAACATGCCGCAGAACAAGTTAAAGCCTTGAAAAAAGCTCGGCAGTGGACGGCATTTCTCTGCGACGGAACCGAGCTCCCGCCGACTTTCTTTGCGATTCCGCCGTTTGTGCACCCGTCAGGTGCATCCTACGTGCGGCTAGCGGCCGAATCTGGACGCCTCGCTTTTGCGGGACCCGAATGGTTACTTGCCCATGTTGACGGGTTGCATGTGCTTGAACTGCGGCTTTTCCCACCTGTCTTGGCACGCCTTTCGCCTGCAATGCAGGCATTGGCAGATTTTGACCGCGAAGCTCTGGCGACTATGTTGCGTGCGCAGCCGCAAGTTGTCACCACCCGGTCGATACTCTTTCTCGAGGCGCGCACTGGTGAATCGTTTACTGGCGGAGTTTACCGCGTCTATGACTTGAGCAGCTGGAGCGCCAGCAACGCCAATGCGAATTTATTGCCGCTGCCGTTTCCCCTTCCCCTTCTAAACTACGAACTGGCGCGACGCGCCAGCGTCAAAGCTTGTATCGGCAGTGGCACCTACTGCTGGGCGCCAGTGCCGAATCATCGTCAAACTCTTTTGAATGTCTTTATGGCGTTTGGCACCGCGGCCTTTCTTGGCTTAATCGTGACGCTGGCAGTGATGTTCACCAGTCGCCAGAGGTCTGAACGGCGCGAAAGGCAACACCAACTCACGATGCTGCGCACCCTCACCCATGAATTGCGTACACCGGCCACCGGACTGGCCCTCGAGTTGGAGGCGATGCGTCCGGAGTTCGACCAGTTGCCCGATTCAGTGCAGCAAGCGTTTCTTCGACTCGGCGATCAAGTCAGCCGACTTAGCCGCGTTATAACCGGCAGCACGCGCTACTTGCGCAGTCATACGGGCAGCAACCGTAAATCTGCCGAAGGGCGCACCGAAAGGCAGACTTTAGCTTCGATTAACTCTTTTGTAAGCGCAGTGGTGAACGAAATTATCGACAGCCGCAGCAATCAAGCTGGAGGACCACGGGTTGACGTGCGGTTGCTGGCGAAGGACCAACCGTTCAGTACCGATCCATACTGGCTGCGAATGGCACTAGCCAATTTGCTCGACAATGCCTGCAAGCACGGCGGTGCGAAAATCGCCGTTGATCTGGCAATGCGCGGTCAGGTTCTGGAAATTCAGGTGCAAGACGACGGCAAACTGTCTGGCGTTACGCTCGCGTCTTTAGTCGATAGATTTGGCCAACGTCGGAATGAACATGAATCCGCAATGGGGTCGGGCCCCACTTTAGGTGTAGGAGTGGGACTGGGTCTCGGACTATCCATTGTGCGGCAAGTCGCCAAAGACATGGGTGGCAGTCTCATCCTCGGGCTGGGTCCGACAACTTTTGTGTTGCGAGTTAGGGAGCTCAAGTCGTGAAGAAACGCTCGTTGTTGCTTGTTGAAGACGAGGCGGCCATTAGCGCACCGCTGGCGCGCATTTTAGTTGCCGATGGGTTTGCCGTGACTGTCGCAGCCAGCGTGCAGGCGGCGAAGCAGGCAATGGTGGGCGCTTGTCCAGATTTGGTAATCCTGGATTGGACGCTACCGGACGGTCAGGGCATTGAATTATTGCGCGCTTGGCGCAAGACCGGCAATGAAGTGCCAATCGTCCTTTTGACAGCTAGGGCGGATGTCATCGATAAGGTGTTGGCACTCGAACTTGGCGCTGATGACTACATGACCAAGCCATTTGAAGCTCGTGAGCTATTGGCGCGGATTCATGTGCGACTCCGCCAAAAAAACGATGCGACCGCGGGCGCGGCGACGGTATTAACGCACGTCGGCATCAGTCTCGACGACGCCGCACACCGCGTAACCTATCAAGGCCGGGAAGTCGATCTTGCACGCATGGAGTACGCTTTGTTGAAAGTTTTCCTCGAAAACGTTGGTCGGGTCTTTAGCCGCGATGAGCTACTCAACCGCGTGTGGGGATTTGACGCTTATCCCACGACTAGAACCGTCGACACGCATGTTCTGCAGCTACGGCAAAAATTCTTGCCTGAATTGATTGAGACCGTGCGTGGAATTGGTTATCGGATGAAGTTGACAGAGGATTGACGAAGAATTGACGGACAGGCGACGTCGATTTGACACATCGGGACAGAGGCAGTGCCAAGCTTGGTAGGTGGGAAGTTCCTTGTTTCACTGGTCTCAAGCTTCAGGAGAGCGAAGATGCGAAGTCTAATTAAGTATCCAACTATTTTGGCGACAACAGTATTGAGTGTGGCGGCATTCACCAGTGTGGTGCGTGGGGCGGGCGACGTTCGGGAGACGCGGCGGGACGACGCGGGATTTTTTGCGCGTGCCGCTGACGCCGGCAGTGCAGCGTTGCAGCGTGCTAGCGCGGCCTACTTGCAACGTGATTTTGCCGCAATGACCACCGAGCTGCATGAGCTGCTCAGCTCCCCGGAATTGGATTCGGTTGAGCGTCAATCCGCTTTGGAGCTCCTGCATCAGGCGTATGCGCAAAACGGTGGATCGCTGCCGGCAGACTGGCAGGTTCCAGACGGTATTGCCAATCTCAAGTTCAAGGAGCTTAGGCGCGAGGGTGCCGAAGATATTGGCTATGGTTGTGTTTTGAGTGGTGGGCTTATTGAGTCGAATGCGTTGAAACAAGTGCAGGTCGTCGGCTATCCGGATCATGTCATTCTTGATCGACAAAAGGGCATCGGCGAATGGACGGTGGAGAAAGAAAATGGCGGTGGATTTAGCTTTGCCCTGCGTTCTGACGATCAAGCGCAGCCAATGGCGGATGGACTCTACCTGATTAGTTTTGAGATGCAGGATGGTCGTCAGGCGAGCGGCTGGTTCATCGTTAGTGATTTGCTTTCGACCGCTTCGCCAGTCCTCGAGTCCCCGGCGGTGGGCGAAACGGTAACGACCAGCAATCCGGTCCTGCATTGGCAGGATTTCCATTCGCCGGAATATAAGCCAAATGAGCGCCGCTTCGCCGGTGTTTCGGTCGGGCATCCAGGTGGAACTTGGCCAACGGTATGGGACCTATGGGAAGCTGATCCGTCCCGCGTCAGCGCGGTTGTTGGTGGGGAATCTGGGTGGCCGCAACTCATCTTAGAAGATGGAGCTTACTACTGCACGGTCAGCTACCAAGAGCAGCACGTGTTCGGTCCGATCAAGTTGCGCCGTGATAGCCGCACGACGCGCCGATTCTTCGTCAAGACACATTGAATCTCTGGGGATCCGCTTTACGCCCGAGTTGGCGCCAAAATTGCCAGCTCGGGTGCTGCTCCTGGTTGGGTCAAGCTTTCTAGCGCAAGGACCACCAGACTGATCCAGACGCCGTCCGCAACGAACAAGTGCACGAGTTGCATCCAGGTGGGCGCGAGGAGCACCATGTTGAGGACTCCCAAGGCGACTTGTGTGACCACCAATGCGGAAAATACCTTGGTGATGACGCTAATGATTGGTCGCGTGTCACCGGCGCGGAGATAGGCTCCCAGACCAATGCCGTAGGCCGCGGCAATCAAAGCGAGGAGAGGATGCACGGCGCGCAACTTGATGAGAAAATGTGCGGTTGGCAAAGTGTCTTGAACCAATCCGGCAGCCAAGGAAGTCGCTGGAAACAAGGTGTCGCCAAGGGCGACGATCGCTCCAGCAATGCCGACTGACAGGAATAGCAGGGTTGCTGCCAAAATTGCGACCGTGAGCGAGCGGCTAGCTTTTATTTTGAAACGCTCAGCTCGACCAAGAAAAGCGTACCACGTGACGTAGGTCAAGCTCGCTAGCAGGAGAAAAGTGTTGGTCAGATGCAGCGAGATTGCGACGGCGCGCATCACCGAGGCGTTTTGCGCAACGAGCGCCAGCAGCACCAAGCCAGCGCCGAGTGCAGCCTCGGTCAGGAGAAAGACAGAGCTCAGGGCGGCACCATGCCGTGCTGCATGCTGGCGGGGAAACCTGCGAAAGGCCCAAATCAGCAGCCCAGCTACCAAGATCAGGGCAACACCACTCGAAGCTCGGTGACCAAATTCTATGAGTGTCGCCAAACGTGGACTATGCTGGATGACGACGCCATTGCAAAGTGGCCAATGCGCACCGCAGCCGGCGCCCGAGCCCGAAGCGCGCACAAAGGCTCCCCAGAGCACCACCAGAATGTTGAATGCGAGTACCGCGCCGGCATACCGACGAAAACTATGGGGGGGAACATCATGCATTTTGTGAACCGTTGCCCTAATCAGTGTCATTCGGTTAAGTAAGCCAAAAACAAAAAGCCAAAAACAAAAAAGCAAATAGCAAAGGTGAGTTGAAGGTTAGAACTTAAAATTTTCGACTCACTTCAACTTGATCGGTTTTTGTTTTTTTCTTTTTGTTTTTGGCTTACTTAGAAGTGCATTGAAATGCACCGCCGTCACCACCCGCCGCCACCGGAGTATAGGGTAGGCCGTGCACTGAGCCAAGCTTCTTTGGTAGGATCCTGACGTAGTGGCTACCAAAAGGAAATCGTGGGACAACCGTCGATGCAGCGCAATCTAGACCGATTGTCCAACTGGACAAAGTTCCGTCCCTCGCTTTGCCAGGGCTGCGGGGCGGGCTGTTGCCGCCTGCCCGTGGAGGCGAACGCGTCGGATTTGTTGCGATTGGGTCTCATCAGTCCCGATGAACTCGGTAATGGTTTAAAAAAAGCGGCACGCCGATTGATGACGGCAGGAGTGGTGCGGCAATATCGGGCGACTAGCGGCATTTTCACCTTGGCGCAGCGGCCCGACGGTGACTGTATTTATCTTGGCGCAAGAGACCGCCTCTGCTCCGTCTATGAGCAGCGACCGAGTGTCTGCCGCCAATTTCCGTCGATTGGTCCACGGCCGGGCTTTTGTCCGGCCAGTCGAACGGCTGCGCCCTGAGGTCAATTCCTCTTCGTCACTTTAAAGAGGAACTGGTTGTGGCATTGATCGCACTGCTGATAGTTCGGGAACGTGTGCGGTGGTACTTGCACCTTCAGGGCGTCATCAAGGTGACAGCTGATACAATCGGGGTCTTTCCCTTCGTACACCCCTTGAAAGTGGCATTCTGAGCACTCCAGCAAGCGGTGGGCGCCACGTAGCGGGAAGTCGGTCAATGAATGCTTAAAGCTTGTCATGCTCCAGAATTGCTGCAAATGGCAGCTCGCGCAATCTGGTTGCGTGCCCATGTGAACGTCATCTTTTTGGTGGCACATCTTGCAGTCATTACCCATGCCCGTGAGCTGACGCTTGTCGACATGGCATTCAGTGCATTCGAGCAAGTTGTGTACGCCGCTCAAGACAAAGTCTTTGTGGAAATCGGCGGTCTTGTCCCAGCCTTCTTCGGTATGGCAGGTTGAGCATTGCTTGCCGAAGCGGCCGGCGTGCGGATCTTTGTGACAGAGCTCACAGTCTTTGGTTAGGAGATCCGGGAAAATAAATTTGTCTTTGAAGTGGTGCGGGACCACTTTAAACCGTTCCTCGGTCGGTTTGTGGCAATCAACGCATTTGACTTTAATGTGCTTGCCCTTTAAATCGAAACGCGCCAGGTGATGGTCGAATTTATTGCGGTGGGCAAAGTCAGTGGTAAAGTGGCAGCTAACGCAGGGTGACGTCGCAAATTTGTCGTGAAATTGGCCTTTGTGCTCGTTTTGATGACAAGCCTCGCAATAGCCGTCCTTGCCGTGGCTAAATTGAAATTGAGATGCGGGCTTCGGCGGGTTCGTTGCCAAAGTCTTCTCGGTCTTGACGTGGCACTTAATGCAAGTGTCCTTGAGCTTCAGATGGGCGCCAGTGAGCTTAAACGGCGTGGTGTCGTGGTCGAACGGCAGGCGTTTTTCCCAGTTGATGACGCTGTGACATTCTTTGCAGGGTTTCTTGGCGAAGTCTTCGGTGAATTGGCCGACGTGAACGTTTTTGTGACAGGCCTCGCAAAAGCCGTTATCGGCATGGCCAAATTTGAATTTCGCGGCAGCTTTGGGTGGGTTGGTCGCTAGCATCTTGTTCGTCTTGATGTGACATTTGCCGCAATCGTTTTTAATCTTCTGGTGCGAACCGGTCAGTCGGAAGCGGGTTTTGTCGTGATCAAAGCTGGATAGATCGGTCCATTTCTGGACGTTGTGGCACGTCAGGCAATTGTCCGACCGGAACGTTTCGTCGAATTGCTCTTTGTGAATATTCTTGTGACAGTCGATGCAAAAGCCAGTATCCGGGTGTTCGAAGAGGAATTTGTCGGCTGGCCGTGGCGGCTTGACCCCTGGCAAGGTTTTGCCGGTGGGTTTGTGACATTGTTTGCAGTCGTTAGCAAGCTTCTGGTGCGCGCCGGTGATGTGGAAGCGGGAATCATTGTGGTTGAATTTGGTGACGTCCTTGAAAAGTGTGGTGTTGTGGCAGTCGCTGCAGGGAACGGCAAGGAATTTTTCGTCAAATTGATCCTTGTGCGGGGTTTTGTGACAGGTCTCGCAGAACTGCTTTTCCGCGCCGGCGAATTTGTACACTTGCTTGCCGGCTTTAAGGTGACAGCTGTTGCAGCTGATTTTCGTGTGGTCACCGGTGAGCGGGAACCTTGTCATGGTGTCGTGGTTGAAGGCGCCCCCCATCCCGCTGGCGCCACCCTTGCCAAAAATCATCCAGCCATCAGTGGTGTGGCAAGTTGAACACTTGTTGTTCCTGAAGGACGGCGAGTTGCTGTCTTTGTGCGGCGATTTGTGACAAAGTTCGCAAGTCTTGGTGTCGAGGCCGGGGAACTCGTACTGGCGGGCGGTATTTGGTTGGCCGACTTTTTTCTTCTCGACTGTTGCCGTTGGTGATCCCACCGGTACGTGACAGAGGAAACACTTGACGCCAATGTGTTTGCCGGTGATGGGGTAGTTGGTCTGGGTGTTGTGGTTGAACGTCGACGCAGACTTCCAAGAAGTTTCATTATGGCAGGTGGCGCACTGAGTGAGCACACCAAGCTTCGGCGACTTTTCCGCACGAAATCCGTGATAGTCCAAGTGGCAGCTGACGCATTCCGTAGCTAGGCCCGAGAATTTGAAATTTTTCAGGTCTTTCGCGCCAACTCCAACGGCTTGCTTGTGACAGCCAATGCAGGCGACTTTCGCGTGCGCTTCTTTGAGTGGGAAGCCGGTAGTGTTGTGGTCGAAGTTCGGTAGTTTCCAAGTGGTTTGCGAATGGCACTTATCACAATTGCCACCGCGGAACTTGGCGTCAAACTTGTCCTTGTGAAAATCAACATGGCAAGTCAAGCAGGCTTGCGCTTTGAGCTCGGGGAACTCGTATTTGACCGGCTTGCCTTTCGGTGTATGGCACGTGGCGCACTTTAGCTTGGCATGCTCGCCGATCAGCGCATAGCCTGTTTCCTTTTTGTGGTCGAAGGTCGCGCCTTTCCAGCTAGTGTCCGTGTGGCAAGTGCTGCACTCTTTGGCGGCCCACTTGGTCGGGAAATGATGAATGTCGTCTTTCTTGTGGCAAGTATTGCAAGTTTCCGTGTGACTGAAATAGCGGATGCCCGACTGCCGGATCGGCTTACTGGTGCGCTTTTCTGTGTGACACTTGGCGCAAGACAGCTTGGCGTGCGCGCCGTGCAAGGCAAAACCAGTTAACGCATGTTTGAAGGTCGTCTGATTGACCGCGGTTGAATTGTAGGTACGACCTTTGTGATCATTATGGCAACCAATGCATGGTTGCTTGGTCAGACCGTGAAAGGTGTTCTTTTCTTTCACGGACTTTTGAATATCCGTGTGGCAGCTCAAACATTTGGGGTCGGGCACGCCTTGGCCGGCGTCATGGCATTTGAGGCAGTCGCCATGTTCCAGATCCTTGTGTCCTTCCATCAGTGGGCCCGGACCGAAGAGCTTGTTGACGACACCTTCGCCAATCTTTTCGCTCTTCTCGCCTTTGTCGGCTTTGTCGTCCGACTCAGACCGCGCGAAAGTCGTCCATGCCGCGAGCAGCATCAACAACAGGCAACAGGCCAAGCGAGTAAAGCGGTGAATCACAAGCGTTCCAGTGCCGGAGCGCGGTCGCGCACCGGAGTGAGTTGACGACTGTTAAAGCGATAACCCAGCGTCAACAGCCCGCTGGTAATGGTCGTGCGTTCGTCCTTAGCATACTCGACCGTCGCCGAAGTGACGACCGCGTCGACAAGAAAAAAGCTGACGCTTGCATCGGTAATGAGTGGATGCAGGGTCTCGTCGTTGTCGTGCTGCTCGGTGATAGCTTGTTGCGTCAAGTCGAATTCGACTCTGGAGGCATAAGCGCTGACACCGGCCCGGGCAATTTGGTCGTGGCTGATGAAACTCTTGCGATAGCCGCCACCAGCAAAGAGGGACAAATGGCCGGAAGCAACGCTCGTTGCGACAATTTTTCCATTGGCTTCGGCGTGGCTTTTATTGTCCGCGCTACGGACGCCGGCGGATGCGTCGCCAACTAATTGGACAGTACGCGTAAGTTTGTACCGCGCCTCCCCCCGGCCAGCGGTATAAGCGCTTGCTGGCAAGAGGTCGCGTATGTCCCGCTGGCGCTCGTACTCGGTCAAATCGATGCGAAAGAGCGAGACGTTCCCCGAGAGTCGCGGGTTCATCTGGTGGTAAGCGCTGGCCCAGATGTTGCGAACGTGTGCGGCGGGTTGCAAGTCAACGTGCGAAAGGAATGTGTAGCGGGTGGCGGCACTCGCTTGTAATACCAGGTTGGTATACCAGAATACGTATGGATCCAGCGGTTCGTCTTCGGCAACCGTGACGGGCTGTGTCGCATCGGGTGGCGCAGTGATTGGCGCATCTGGATCTTGCGAGCCAGTAACGGGCTGGCGTCCGACAAACGCAGTGGTGAAATAGGTGCTGTGGTCCCAACCAGTGCCGTGCTCTTGATAGGTCACGACTAGTCCTTCTTGATGTTCTTCCTGCGTCACCAGAACGGTACGACCTTCGCGTTGTTCCGGGTAGAGTCCGCCAAAAAGTCCAAGGCTCACATGTTGCGTTACCTTGTAACCGAGCTCGGCACCGTCGTTGCCAAGCACCGCGGCGTCCGCAACCGGAAAGCGGCCAAGAGCCCAAAAAACATTGCCCTCTTCGTAGGGGTACTTGACGGCGAGTTGTCGTAGCTGCGGTTCATTGCTGGTCACCAGCCGCGGCGCGCCGGTGTCGACCTGTCCAAATGAGTCATACTTGTCGCGCAAGTCGAGGGTAAATTCATTGCGGAAAGGTCCAATGCCCGTGGCGTCGAAATAGGCGCTACCAAGAACCTCCTGGGCATCGTTGGAATTCGATCCCGAGACTGGGTCAGTGAAGGTTTCTTTTGATTGATAAGCGCCGAGGTTGATCCGTCCCGAATACTCGCTTGCACTAGCTACAGTCGCCGCTTGCAGAGACAAGAGGGACAGCAAGAGGAGCAGCGGGTACGGCGAAGGTTCAGGCATTTCAGGGTTTAAAGCTCGGGTAATTGTGACAGTTGGCGCAATCGCCGCTGGCAGGATGCGGCGGTACCGGCCGCTCCTTAATATGGCAAGGCAGGCAACTAGCCGGCTTCGGCACATGGTTGAAGGGTTTCTGGGGAGACCAACCGGAGGTGTCATCTTTGGAGGTGTGACAAACGCTACAATCCTGATTATTGCCGTGCGGGTAATTTTCCACGGGCGGTGGGCGATCGCTATTGTGGCAGGACTCGCAGGTCTGCCCGGCGGCCGCGGTGGCATGTGTGAAAGACGTAGGGTTGCCTTTGGGCTGTTCGACGTTGCAGTGATGCAAGCCAAAAACGCAAGCCAAAAACACCAGCATGTAGATCGCGGATTTCATATTTTACGCAGCGGCTCTCCAAATTTCTTGTCGATCTTGATGCCGAGTTCCTGGAGAAATTTAAATGGCAACTCGGCGCCGGCAAAAATAAATAGATAGGAGTTGGGCATGCGCGAAAGCTTGCCAAGGTTGTCGACAATAATGTGATCTTTGCGCACTTCCTTGACGACAGTGTCAAAGCGCATCTTTAGTTGGCCGCGCTTGGCCATCTCGGTGATGATGTCTTTGTTTTCTTGGTTGGCGCGGTCGAGAGCCTTGCCGCGAACCAGGACGGTGACTCGATTCTTGTACTCAGGACGGGCGAGGTATTGCGCCGCCTCGACCGCGGCGTTGCCGCCACCAACCACGGCAATATGCATGCGTTGATACTGCTCTGGATCGAGAAGGTTGTAAGTAACTTTGGCTAAGTCTTCGCCGGGAACGCCGAGTTTGCGTGGCGTCCCTCTGACGCCCATCGCGAGGATAACTTTGCTGGCGGTAAGTTGTCCTTGCGAGGTAGCAACGACGAAAATATCACCTTGCTTTTTTAGATCGATGAATTTGCATCCCTCGCGGATTTTTAGTCCGGTCAGTTTGCGCACCTCATTCCAGTAAGCCAGCAACTCTTCTTTGGAGACTTTGTTCTTGGGGAATTTCATGGTCCCGATCATCGGTAGTTCGGCCGGATGGGTCATGACGATCTTTTGCCGGGGAAAATTAAAGATGGTGCCGCCGACGCTGCCCTGTTCCAAGCATGCGTAAGATTGCCTAGACGCATGGACAGCCAAAGCGGCCGAAAGGCCGGCGGCCCCGGCTCCGACAATCAATACGTCGACATCGGCCCGCCCTTTGCCGTTTAGAGTCTGGACCGCATGTTCACCGGCTAATTTCCCTTGCTTGGTTGCATTGCGAATAAGTCCCATTCCGCCGAGTTCGCCGACAATGTATAGGCCAGATACGTTTGTTTCGTAATTGGTGCTGATGCGTGGCAATTCCATGCCGCGAGTCTTGGTGCCGAACACCAGGCTGATGGCAGCGAAGGGACAAGCGACTTCGCATTCGCCGTGACCAACGCACTTTGTCGGTGATACCAGAACGGCCCGGTGGTGAATGAGCTGGATTATTTCGCCTTCAGGACAAGCGCGAACGCAGGCACCACAACCGGCGCAACGCACGGGATCGATTTCTGGATGCAGAGTCGATGGGACATGCATGTCGTTTTGCACTGCATCCTGCAGGGCGCGGGTACCAGCGTTGTGCGCCAGTCGTCGGCGCCAGATAGCCAGAAGTGCCATCAAGGCCATGAGGGTCACGCCGATGACGCCAAGCCACTTGCCTAGCCACACGGACACATGTGCCCAACGCGTGGCGTATATTTCCAAGGAATTGACTAGCATTGCGGCATAAGTCATATATTCGACCGAAAAATCAAAGCGGCGACAATATGAAACACGGAGACTCCGTACATCAGTATGGAAAACGGCACGTGAAAGGCGTGCCAATAGCCCATCAGGCGCCGAAAGTAGCCAGCGGCGGCAAGGCGCCTTCGTACTTGCGCATAATTTTTTAGTGGTCGGCGTAGCTTTGGAATTCCCGCCGGTGCGGGTGGCGGCGCGAAAAGAAGGCGGAGATCGCCGAGTATCGATGCAATGAGGACCTCGAAGACAGTCGCGCGACCTTCCACCATTGCGGCGCTACCGCCCGCGAGACGAAAGGCCTCGTCTTTCAGTCGGCGCAGGTCGTTGACCGGGAGTCTTGACCCGGCATTTTTCAAGAGTCTATCAAAGCCGTCCTCATAAAAAGCGACAGCTGTCTGGAGATGCAGCCGTTGCTCGAGGAGCTGAGTGTAGAAATAGCGTCCGATGACCCCACTAAAAAAAGCCACGATCATGCTCCAAAAGCTGATGGCGACTAGGCCGCTGACATGGAAGTTGCTGTGAAACACCACAAGGGTCGGACCAAGCAGGCCGCAAAATATGTGAAAATCCAGCCATGCCGAGATTGAGCCGGAGTTGCGCATGCCAGCAATGCGCTTTCGCAACACATAGAGATTGGTAAGGCACATAATGCCGAACCCCCACCAGCCAAGCCGATAACTGAGCGGGCCGCCTGGGTACGGCGTCATTTTTTCGCCGGTGCTGAGGAGCCAATGGCGCTGCTGCAACTTGTGGAGAAAGAGATGGCCACTGCTGTAGCCATTGAGAATGAAAAAATCCCGACTAAGTATCATCACGATGACGAGCCACAAAGCGACGTAGATAGCCAGACCGACAGCCGACGGGCTCGAGCTGGGTTCTGCTTCCTGCGCGCTTGCGGTTGGTCCCACGGCACGTAAGATTCCATTAGAAGTTTTCGAGACTTGGTGCTTATGACAGTATATCGGCAGTGACCATTCCGCACAATCTGGACGCATGTCACGCGCACGCCGGTGTTAGACCGGAATTGTACGGTTGAATTGCTGAGTATTTGGCCATTTCCCCCATTTTCCAAAGTACTGTTCTTTGGTCCTAAATTTGGCAAGCGCCCGCTTGAAGTTGGATGCCTTACCGTGCTTCAATTATTGCCATACCCTAGCAAAAAACCGGTTACTGTTGGCGAGGCAAAGTGTGCACTGGTTACGCCTTCGTATCAGGTCGCTTATCATCCCGCTTACTGTGCGACTCCAGTTCCTGTTGCTCCTGTTACTCTTGTCGCAAGGTGTGGTGTTACTCCGAGCCGAAGCCGCCGCCCTTGATCCGGCGCCGACAGTAGCTGAGCCTTGGTGGCGTCATGCCGTGACCTACGAATTATTGGTACGCAGCTTTCAAGATAGCGATGGTGATGGCGTCGGGGATCTAGCTGGCGTGCAGTCGCGACTTGGCTACTTACATGATCTCGGTGTCGATGCGCTTTGGTTGATGCCGATTTTCCCAAGTCCTTCGTACCATGGTTACGACGTCACGGATTACCGAGGCGTTAACGCGGATTATGGGACTATAGACACTTTCAAGCAGCTGCTGAACAGTGCCCACGCCTTAGGCATGCATATTATTTTAGACGTACCACTCAATCACTCGTCCAGCCATCATCCATGGTTTCAGGCAGGTTTGAATGACCCGCAGTCGCCGCTGCGGTCACGTTACGTATGGCGCAGTACCATCCCGAATTGGTCAGCCCTGCCGAATAATGCTTCGCATTGGCACCAAGTTGGGACAGATTACTACTACGCGTATTTCTCGGCTTCATTGCCTGATTTTGATTGGACCAATGTTGATGTTTACCAGCAACTATCGGCGTCACTAAAGTACTGGATCGATCTAGGTGTTGACGGGTTTCGCTTGGATGCCGCCAGATATTTGGTCGAAGGTCCAAATGGCGAATCGGATACGGCTGCTACCCACGCAATTTGGCAGCGACTCGCAGCGGAGATGAAAGCAAACCAACCAGGAACTCTATTGGTTGGCGAAGTTTGGGCTGGTCAATCGACCATCAATGCCTACTACGGCGCTGGTAACGAACTGGATCAATGCTTTGCCTTTCCGCTTGCTGGTGGATTGCTTGCAAGTCTGAAAAGCGGCGATGGAACGAGCTTCGTCAACGCCTTGTCGCCGATGCTGGCGGCCGGAGCGCCACAATTTTTTTCTGCACCGTTTCTCACCAATCACGATCAGATACGCATTGCCACAGAACTTGCGGGTAATACAGCAAGCTTGAAGTTGGCCGCGGCCGCGCTGTTAACGCTCCCTGGGACACCTTATCTTTACTATGGCGAGGAAATTGGATTGCCAAACGGCACCAATACCGCATCTGACCAAGCGAAGCGAACACCGATGCCATGGGACCATACCCTCGGTTCGGGCCGCGGATTTACCAACGCGGCGGCGCCATGGGAGCCTTTTGCCACCGATGATCCAACCATCGAGGTCGCTAGCGAATCAGTCGATCCAGACAGCTTGCTTGCGACTTATCAGAGTCTCCTTGCGCTGCGGCACAGCGAACCAGGGCTCGCGACTGGCTCCGCAGAGATTGTTCCGAGCGCATCAGCGCAAATCGTTGTTCTGAAGCGGGTCGAGGTTGGAGCTACTTTGCTGACGGTGCTGAATTTCGGCGCCACAGCCGTGACGCCGTTGACCATGACCGTTGATTGGCTTGGTAATATGCCTGCGGCCTCGGTGATCTTTGGCCAGGTGACGGTGAGCACAACTTTGACTGATGGCAAACTCGCGGTCAGCGTGCCGACGATTCCGCCGCAGAGCGCGGCAGTGTTACGACTTGGTGATCAATAGAGTCACATGATCTTTGTTGGCGGTCGATCACGGCTGAAGCTCACGGGGCTAGCCCTTGCCAAATCCAGATCTGGATCGGCACCGCGAGCGAGTCCTCGAGAGCGCTTGTTTGCGTTGGATTTAGTGACTGGTACGCACCCTGCGGCATCAGTCCTTGCTCGATTTGTGACACCATGGCCGAAGCGATGCCGGAAGCGCTGTTGAAGCTCGAGTAGTTCCAGCCGCCATCGGCGTTACTTGAGGAGTGGCATGGTGCGCAATTTGTCGAGAGCAACGTTGCTATCGGATTGGCGTGCGCGAACGTATAAGTCTTGGTGGTTAAACCAAAATGATTTGTAGAAATGTCGCTTGCGCTGTGCCCGTGGCCATCGTGTACTGTGACGCGCACTTTATAACGCATGCCTTCCCCTTCACCAGGCATACTCGCCCAAGAAAAGCCGTCACCGGTATAAGTTGCACCTGAGACTAGGCTCGTAAACGTCAAGTCGTTGGCGGAATAGTCGATATCATAAGTGAGGTCGTCGCCGTCGAGGTCGTCAGCTGAGAAGTTGATCGTTGCGGGCAAGGTGAATGCGGTGTGGCCCGTCTTAAAAGCACCAGAAATTGACACTGTTGGTGCTTCATTAGAGTTCGGGAGGGTTGTCGTTGTCGTAGTAGTAGTGGTGGTGGTGGTGGTGGTTGCGGTGGTCGTTGTTGGAGTCGACATTGTCGGCATTGTCGTCACAGTCGTTGCAACGTCTATGATCGTGGTGCTAGTGCTGTCGACAACTTGCGCGTCCTCGAGCGCACCGGCAGCGATCCAGTCCAAAATCGTTTGGCGATCTGTGTCTGACAAATCATTGCTGAGCGGCATCCGCTTTTCTGAAATCTGTTGAGCAACGCTTGTCGTCATTGAACTGACGCCTAGAATTCCATCCTCATCGGCGAAGGTGTCTAAGCGGAAGAAGGTCGGCGCACCGCCCGCGGACGGATGCCCGTGGCAGGGAAGACAATGGGTATCGAATAGAACCTTTGTATCATTCGTGTAGCTTAGTTGGGTGGTTCCCGAGGACTCGCTTGTTGTTACTCCTGCCGGCAACGTCGTCGTGGTGGCGTTAGCCAGCGTCGTACTCGTCGTCCCAGATGCAGACGTGGTGGAGGTTGCGGTCGATGCAGAGCCGTCCGCATTCGTAGCTTGCTGCACCGGCGGATTTGCGCAGTCAACGGTGAGTGCAAGCATGGCCGCGATAAATCCAAGCGGTGCGATCGATACGAGCTTCGGGATTGATAGCCGCAAAAGCGTTGCAGGGTTGGCCGTTGAGCGCATTTTGCCTCCTTAGAGGACTTCGGATCGAACCCACGGTAACTTTAGGATTTTGGCGAAATTCCGGGAAAAAACTAACGAATCTTTGCCGTTAGTTCCCGCCGTTGCGTGCCACGTCCGATGTAGCGGGCACGTGGCCGGAGCATGAAGTTTTGCTGCCGTTGTTCTAGAATGTGCGCGGTCCATCCCGCGATACGCCCAACTGCGAACAGTGCGGCACCGGTTGTACTCGACGCATCGAGTGCAAGTGCGATTGCCGCCAATCCAAGATCGAGGTTGGGCGGCGGTGCCCCGGCGTCATCGGCGGCATCGATTAGAGCTTCAATGACTTGTAAATGTATTTTTGCGGCTTCGCTGGTCGCAACGGCCCGAGCGGCCTTTAGCAGAAAACGGGCGCGCACATCCCCATCTGGATAAAGGTGGTGGCCAAATCCGGGCAGTTCCTCGTGCTGAGCGAGCAGCCGCTTCAGCATCTGGGTTGCGCCGCGCGGATTTTGGCAGCTAACCACAAAATCATAGACGCTGACTGGGGAAAGACCGTGGCGTTGTCCCGAAAATGCGCCGAGCGCTGCCAGCAGACAGCCATAAAAGTCGGCACCTGTGGATGCTGCAACCCGAGCGGCAAAGGTGGACGTATTTAGCTCGTGATCAGCGCAAGCGATCAGAGCCGAGTCCACAGCTTGCTCTGACTCGGGTCCGTGCCCGAGTTGCATTGAGATTTTGCTGGCGATCGAACCAGTCGGATGATCCACGGTCGACTCGTTACGAATTGCCGCCGGATCCTTTGTCAGCCGTGGTTTAAAGATGCCGGCTGCTTGCTGCAAAAATCCGCGAGCTCGCTGCACCGTTTTGTCGGTCAGCTCGATTGATCCATCAAGATCCGCGCAGGCAGAGGCGCTTGCCATCGCAAACAGCTGGCGCGACAACTCACACCCGGAATCGGACGTTGCGCATGCCGGTATTGATGCAACGAAATTGGCTGTCGGCCAGACAGGTGGATGCGCTGGCAGGTCTCCCGACCAAAGTAGTTCCGCTACCTGTTCAAAGGTGGTTTTGCGCTCAAGGAGATCAGCCACCGCCCGACCGCGGTAATAAAGATTATCCGTGCCAATTGCGGTAATACTGGATTCAAGCACGGGCTCTCCCCACCGCAGGGCGCTTGCGGCGGTTGCACCATGACCGGCGCGGGCGCGACTGCGCGCCAGCAGATTTTCCAGCTCCGCGCGCGGATAGAGACTGCCGCGGCCCCGAGGATTTGGCAGCGGTGTTAGCCAACCGCGGCTGACGTAGGCATAAACCGTTTGAGCTCGGACGCCAAGAAATTTACAAGCCTCGGCGGCGGTCAAGAGCGCCCCTTTGGGGCGGCGTTGGGGTTGCTGACCAATTTTGCTTTTCTTGAGCATGCTGGTATCCGGAAAATAGCCAATATATCGGAATATTAAATCACATTAACATTGATTGATCAATCAAGATTGATCAACTTAAATTCGTTGCCGATAGTAGGGATAAGTCGACCACAGGTTGTAGTCGGACTCAGCGCCAAAGTTCATCGGGAGTGAAAATTATGCATGACCAAGCAGCAACGAAATCTAGGGCAACAGTTAGCTCCAGCGGACTCGAAGGCGTCGTTGTTGCCGCGACAGCATTGAGCCGCGTTGACGGCGAACGCGGCGAATTAATCATCCGCGGCTATAAGATCGAAAGTCTAGCCGGAGCGATTGATTTTGAATCAGTTTGCTTTTTACTTTGGCACGGTCGCCTGCCGCACCAGCAAGAGGTTGTCGCCCTAAGGCGACGCCTTGGCGAGTTGCGTCGAGCTATATTTGCTGTGCTGAGTGACATTTTATTGTCTGACAAGTTTCCGTTGATCAGCAATGGCATGGAGGCTTTGCGCGCAGCTCTCGCTGCATTGACGGTGGAAGATATGGCCCAGATAGGTGGTTTGGCTGGTATAGGCGGTCAAGACGAGAACGAAGTGATCACGGCAGCAACAGCGGTCATTGCGGTCGCATGGCATCGCCGGCGTCAGCGATTGGAGCCGGTCGCACCGGACGGCGATTTGGGACACGCAGCGGATTTATTGCACATGATGCTAGGTGCGGCGGCAAGTCCAGCTCAAATCGAGGGGCTTGATGCCTATCTGGTGACAATTGTCGACCACGGCTTGAATGCTTCGACCTTTGTCGCCCGTTGCGTTGCGTCGACCGGCAGCGACCGAATTTCGGCGGTAGTCGCGGCAATTGGCGCACTGAAAGGTCCCTTACACGGTGGTGCTCCAGGCCCCGTCTTGGCAATGCTTGAAGCAGTCGCTGAGGCGAAAAATGCGGCAGCCTGGTTGTCTCAAGAGTTGGCAGCGGGTCGGCGCATCATGGGCATGGGGCACCGGATTTACCGCATCCGTGATCCACGCGCGGCGGTGCTCGAACGGGCACTAGCGCGCTTAGAAGCCCAGGGCATTTTCAACTCGCGCCTTGCCCTGGCGCGGGCGGTTGAAGCGTCCGCGACTCAACTACTGACTGACCGCAACCCGTCGCGGCCTCTACCCGCCAACGTCGAGTTCTATACGGCGGTGTTGCTCGATGTCTTAGGTGTCCCGTCAGCGATGTTTAGTCCGCTTTTTGCGGTCGGCCGCGTCGCGGGATGGTGCGCGCATATTGACGAACAACGACAGGTCGGCAAATTGATACGGCCAGATTCAACCTATGTCGGGCCCGTTCATCGCTGATTTCTCAATTTATTTTCTTGGCGAAATCAATAAACGCATTTGCAATTTTCTTGCATGCATTGCCCATAATTCGTCTTTTAGTATTCGACCAAAGACTAATAAATTCATGAATGTATCCATGGTTGCAACCAGATAACGATCACCACTCAAGCTTTGCAAAAATTCGCCGATAGGGAGACATAGCTTTTTTCTTGTCGCGACCGAATGTGGTCCTCTTCTTTAGGAGAAGTTGTTTTATGAAAGTAAAAGGACTGGTGCTTGGCTTTCTTGGAGCTAGCATTTTTTCGGTCGGTTGCTCGCAAAAGCCTGCGACGAAAGCGGCGACAGGTAGCCCCGGTGCAGCAAATAGTACTGGTACAACTGAGGTAGGATCAGAAGGCGGCTGTCAGACTGGCACTGCTGGCTGCGCCAGCGATCCCAGTACCTGGACGGGGACAAGCTATCCGAGCGGGTATTTCACCGGACTCGACCCCAGTGGCAAGACCAAGTTCGGTTTGCTGCTCAATGCTTACGGCGCGTCCACCAACCCGTACACGATTGGTGATACTAGCATCGCTTCCATGACGATGACGCAAGTGACGCCATCTTCTGACACAATATCGAAATTGCAAACAACACTGGCCGGGTCTAGCTGCGGAGTGCCAGCGGCAAATATCACCCAGATCATGTCTAGATTTGGCAAATCGCGCTCGGTCGTCAGAGTGACGCCCTTGAAAGCTGGTGTCACCACGATTACTGCGGTCACACCTCATTACGGCGGTCATGGCGGTGGCGGCGGCGGTGGCGGTGGATTTAATCCTAATGCTGCGGAAGGTCAAACCTTAAACACGTTTCAGGTAGTTGATTATACGGATGCCCAACTCCAAGAGGGCCAAACTCGTTATACTGCTGGCCTTGCCAGTGACACAACCGACGATCCGGCCTGTACCTCTTGCCACAACACTGGCAAAGACGGCGCACCTTCGCATGCCCTCGGCACGGTCAGCCAAATCCCAGACGTGGCAGCCGAACAATGGGTCACCACCGGTCAGGTCGGCAGTTTGAAAGCGCCCATTAACCATGCTTGGAAGTTTGCCAGCAGCGACGAAGAGCTGGGCACGGTAGCATATGTTCGCTCGCTTGAGACGAGTGACGCCGAAGCTCTAATCTTGCTCGATTTCGCCGAAACTATCTCGCACTTTGGCATCGATGCGACGGTTAACTCAGATGGTACCTTCCTCTGTACGACGCCTTATGTTGCACCAACGACGCAACCTGGCCAAGGCGGCTGAATATTAAGGTCGGCTAAGGGGCAGTGGCATGCCCCAATTATTCGCTCAGATTACCTGAGTCACTTGCGACCAATCAAAATGAGCCGATCATGCAATCAAAAAAGCTAGGCCCGACAACCCTGACAAATTTTATCGGCCTTTGCGGGTTGGTCGGAGTTACTTTCGTCGCCTGCGAATCCGCCCCGACGACGCAGTCAGATTTGCGATCTGGCAGCGCCAAGGCTGTACAGGCACCGGTATCAGCAGTACCGAATTCCAATAACGCAGTTGCTGCAACACCGGCGAACCCGTTGCCACAAACGATCGCTGATTTCGGGCTGTTCACCAATGGCCAAATCGATCAACCGGGTCCAAACGTCTATCCATACAATGTTGAAGTATCTTTGTGGTCTGACGGCGCTGCGAAACAGCGATTTCTCTATGTTCCACCAGGCCAAACGATTACATTGGACCCGAGCGGTAACAATCAATTCGTTTTCCCGGCCGGGACGACCCTATTCAAGCATTTCTCGCGGGCCGCCAACAATGTGGAACCGATTGAGACGCGTGTCATACGCTTCAATGCCGACGGCACCTACAGCATGATGACCTATCAATGGGCGGCTGATGGCACAGCGACCCAGCAACCCAACCTGACCGACGTTGCCGGAACCGACCCTGCCGAGGCTAGGTACCGAATTCCAGCAAATCAGGCGTGCTTGCTCTGTCACTACGCAAGCGCGGGAACGGTCCTACTAGGATCAGAACCAAATGAACTCAACTTTGCTCTTGCGGGTGGCACAAACCAGCTCGATGCTCTCGCGCAGGCGCCAATATTTGGACCGGGAGTACTTGCAGCTGCGGCAGCGATTAGCGCGAGACCCAATCCGCTAGACCCAACCTTGAACGTTGGTCAACAGGCGCGCGCCTATATGGATTTGAATTGCGCGACTTGCCACAACCCCAATGGCTCGAACTCCATTCTAGACTTGAGTCTCGCAACCGGCGACCCCACACAATTGGCGAGGCAACGCGATATCGGGCCGGACGGCGTTACGTCAATGCCAATGATCACTCCCGGTGATCCGCAGAACTCTCTGATCTATCAGCGTATCACCGCTTCGACTTCGACGCCGAACCCGAATGCTGGCCACATGCCGCCGCAATCCTTGACGGCTGATCCCTTGGCGCTGCAGTTGCTGACGCAGTGGATTACTGGTCTACAATCAGTCAACGGCATCGTCACTTATGTCGAGACAACGACTACCACCACAACAATCGCTTCGACATCATCAACGACGACGACCTTGCCGCCAACTACGACAACGATCATGCCTGCATCGACGACGACAACCATGCCTGCATCGACGACGACAACTATTCCTGCATCGACGACAACTATTCCTGCATCGACGACAACAACCATTCCTGCATCGACGACAACGACCATGCCCGCATCGACAACGACGACCATGCCCGCATCGACGACGACGACGGTTCACTAGACTTTGGCTGCGCGCGTCGCGCCTCCTTGGCGCCTCGCAGCATAAAGGTAATCGGTACTATGGCGAACACCACCAACGTCCTTGGCAGTTTCGCGACTGTGACCCACCGGGCGCGTGGTAAAAAGCGCTACAGCGTCCTGGTGGATCGAGAGTTGATGGCAATGATGTGCAGCGTCGGTCAAGCTATTGAAGAAGGCGACGGACGGGAAAAATCGGCACGCCGCCCCGCCGGCGCCACCGGCAGATTGGTTGGGATCTGGGTGCTGCCAACGAATAATGTGCTGGAACTCTACCGCGGTCTCGATGGGTCTGAAATTGGCTACCTTTTCACCAGTCTTGACGTTTGGATGAGCTTCCCCCCGTCGAGATAAGTTCGCGACAATTTAACTATCTATAGGGGTAGCCACTCCAGATAACAGCGAACAGGGAACAGACATCGGCTAACCGTCGCGAGGGCTCGTACACCCTTAAATGGCTGGACAAATGAAGTCTCGCCATGACCCGCGCGACGGATCAGTCGATGTCTGTTCCCAGTTCGCTGTTCGCTGTTATCTGGAGTGGCTACCGATGCCGAAACCATTTTCTTGAATGCTATAGCTGACCTGGATACGGCAAGCTGGCCTTGAGTGTCCAAAACCGCCAGGCTTGGCTTGCTTCATTGCGGGATTTTCTGCTCTACTGGGGCCGCGGCGCGGGCTTTTTTGCTGCGCGTCTAAGGTATTTTACCGGCGGCCAGGCACCGCTTCCAGGAGGCAAAATTTGAGCGCATCTACCATGCAGTATCGTAGTCTTGGCAAGTGTGGCACGAAAGTTAGCGCATTTGGCTTGGGTGGATGGACCACCTATGGTGGCACGGTCACTGACGATAAAATGGTGAAGTCCATTATTCACGCGGCATTTACCGCGGGCATCAATTTTTTCGATATCGCCGATGTCTATGCGCGCGGGGCCTCGGAAGTTGCGATGGGCAAGGTGTTGAAAGATCTGCCGCGGCACGAGCTAGTGATCTCTAGCAAACTCTTTTGGCCAATGAGCGATGACGTTAACGATTCAGGCCTGTCGCGCAAACACATCATGGAATCGATCGACAAGAGTCTGAAGCGTATTGGTACCGATTACCTCGACATTTACTTTTGCCACCGCTTTGATGCTAATACGCCGGTCGAGGAGACTGTTCGTGCCATGGACGACTTGGTGCACCAAGGTAAGATTCTGTACTGGGGCACAAGTGAATGGACTGGGGCGCAGATTCGGCAAGCACGCGGCATTTGCGATCACCGCAACCTCTACGCGCCGCAAGTTGAGCAGCCGCAATATAATTTGATGTCGCGGACCAAGTTCGAGCAAGATGTCGCGCCGGTTTGTCTTGATGCCAGCATGGGCACGGTGGTCTGGAGTCCGTTGGCCTCCGGATTTTTGACGGGTAAATACGATACGGCGGTGCCGGCTGGTTCGCGGTTGGCACAAATGGAATGGTTGAAAGACAGCCTTTACACGGAAGACAAGATTAGCCGCGTGCGTGCCTTTGGTGAGCGCTCCCAAGCGCTCGGCATCACTCGCACGCAATTGGCGTTGGCCTGGGCAGTCAGTCATCCAGCTGTTTCCAGCGTCATTTTGGGTGCAAGCAAGTTGGAACAGTTGCAGGAAAACCTGGGAGCATTGACTGTCAAAATTTCGCCAGAAGTGCGGGCTGATTTGGAAAAGTTGTTTCCACTGGCCTAGTTGGGTGGGCGAGGTGCGCGATGCGAGCTAGGTTGGTAGGCGCCGTTGCGCTGTCCTTTAGTCTAATGTCGGCAAATTCGTCGGTGCTTTTGGCCAACGATGTCGGTGCAGGTGATCGGTACAATCCTGGCGGCAACCCGGCAAATCAGCCAGATTCGACGCCGAGTCAAAGTGGGGTTCAGGCCAAAGTCAGCACGGATAACGCGGCACCTGAAGGTCGGAACCTCAGGCGTGCCGGTATTTTGGTGACTGCCATCGCCGGCGGGATCGGCGCCGGGACGACGCTGGTTGGACTCCTTTGGTCGACTTGCCTAGGTGCCTATGGGGACTCCAAGCGTGTCTGCGAATCGCATGCCACCTCGGTCACCTTAGCGGGTGTCGTAGTGATGGCCGTGAGTGCAGCCATTGGTGTGCCGATGATCGTCATCGGCCAGCACAACTATAAAGAGTGGCAGCGGATGCACGGGGGCAGCAGTAATTACGATTACTCTGGGGTATCGAGCAACGTTCTGGCGATGGATGGCACGGAGCAAAGGGCGCAAAAGTCATCAACAAGCCGCCAATCGCAAGCGTTACCGGTGCTCACCGTACTTTTCTAATTTGGCTGATCTTGTAGCGCTTCGAGGTGCTCGCGCACCGACTCTGCCAGGGCTGACAAATTGTAGCCACCTTCGAGGCAGCTGACGATTCGGCCGCGGCAGTAGGTGTTAGCAACAGCCTGCACTTCCCGCGTTAGTGTCGCAAAGTCGGTGCTCGCTAAGCCGAGATTCCCGACTGGGTCAGCGCTGTGTGCATCAAATCCGGCACTGATCAGCACCAGATCTGGGCGCGCTCTGGCGGCGGCGCGGTGCAAGCCCTTGCGGAAAAGATCGAGGTAAGTGCTGCGACTGGTGCCAAAGGCTACCGGTACATTGATAGTCGCACCGAGCCCAGACCCAGTCCCTGTTTCGCTTGCGTCGCCGCTACCAGGATAAAAGGGATAGCGGTGAATGCTGAAAAAGACGACGTTCTCGACTTCATAAAAGATGTCTTGAGTGCCATTGCCGTGGTGCACGTCCCAGTCAACTATGAGCACACGTTGAACTCCGTGCTGCGACATCGCGTGGTTGGCGGCAACGGCGATATTGTTGAACAGGCAAAAGCCCATGCTGCGCACCTGCGTGGCGTGATGTCCTGGTGGTCTGATCAGGCAGAGCGCGTTAGCGGCATTGCCAGAGCAAACGGCATCGACGGCTGCAGTAGCAGCACCGGCCGCTTGCAGCGCTATATCAAAGGAGTTTCGGCTGAGCACGGTATCTGGATCAAGGTGACCACCGCCATGCGCTGCTAACTCTTTGGCGGCCGCGATTTGCCCTGTTGCGTGGGTCTTTGCGAGTTCGGCGAAAGCGACGGCGGTGAAATTACCTTGATTGCATTTGGCGAGGAGACCATTTTCCGCGAGATTTCTCTCGATAGAGACGAGCCTTGCAGGCGACTCTGGATGTGCGCCCGTCAGGTGCTCGCGGAAAAGATTGTTGGCATAAATCCACGTCAAAGGACTGGCCCCGGTGCGGTTCTTGCCTTGATGCAAAGTTTTTCCAACATTTGCAACCAATCTCGCGTCCGGCGCTCGGGATCCGGATTTTGGCTAATATCGGCAATCACGGCAATGCCATCAGCACCGTTATCGAGCAAATGTTCGGCGTGCTGCAACTGCAGACCGCCAATGGCAACTAAAGGCAAGTCGGTCAACGAGCGCCACTCGCGGAGACGGGAAAATCCTTGTGGTCCAAACCGCATCGACTTGCAAGTGGTAGAAAAAATCGGGCCAAGAGCGAGGTAGGATGGCCGCCAAGCAATGGCCCGTGCGAGCTCACTGAGGCTGTGTGTGCTGATGCCAAGGTGCAGTCCACTTGCTGCGAGCATCATGGCGTCTGCGTGTGTCATCTTTTCCAGATCCTCTTGACCTAGATGGACGCCGTAAATACCAGTAGGTGAGTGGCCGGACTTAGCCTCAAGGAGTGCGGCGCGCCAATGGTCGTTGATAAACAGGCGAACTTCCGCAGCAGCGCAGGCCCTGGCGGCCAACGCGACCTCGGATTGCAAAGCTTCGCCGCTGAGGTCCTTAATGCGCAGTTGTATGGTCCGGACGCCGACCTTGACTAGTCGAACCACCCAATCTGCGCGGTCGACGATGGGGTAAAAACCGAGCGCCGCAGAGCCGCAATTGGCAAATTGTGGCCGTTCGCGAGCACCCTTCAGTGTCGACGTCAACCAAGGCATGTCAACGGGAGATACTGGCCAAGGCGGCTGCGGTAGTCGAATTCGTCGCGCCGGATTCGGTGGCAATTCGTTGCCTGCGCTAGCATTGTTGACTTCGCCGGCATCGTTGGCGTTAGGTGGAGCCCTCTCGGCAGCTAGGCGCAGTCCTCGAGCAATGTGTGCGCGTGCCGCAACGACTGCGCAACCAAGCTCGAGCCCGGTGGCAACTGCCGCAGCAATTGCCGCACTCAAGGCGCAACCCGTTCCCCGCGTCAGGGCTGGGTACCATTGCGTTGTCAGCCAAAAGGAAGTTTGACCGTCCGTGTAATAGTCGTGGCATTCGCCATTTTGTGGGCTTATTTGGCGTGCGTGACCGCCTTTCAGCAGCACTCTCCGTGCGCCGAGTTCGCGAAGCGCCGCGGCCAGCCGCGGCAAATCCTCAATACCGGCAGCGCGCAGTCCAGTGAGCCGTTCAGCTTCTGGGATATTGGGGGTGACCAGGCTTGCGAGCGGCAGAATTTTTTGGATGCTTGCCGCAACTGTCGCATCATCGGCCAAGGTGCCGCCGCTCGTCGAACGCCAGACTGGATCAAAGACGACTGGGCACTTATCATCGCGGGATCCAGCGGCAAGCCACGCTGCTACTGTTTCGACATTCTCGGCGCTGCCAAGCATGCCGATTTTTATCGCACGCGGCCGACCTGTCCGCGCCAGCGCGCGCAATTGGTCGCTGACCACCTCTGCGCGCATTGGTGTCGAGGCAAGGAATTCATCGAGACTTTGCGCCGTCACCGCCGTAACGACGCTGCTGCCGTCGACCGCGAAAGCCGCAAAGGCCCGCAGATCGGCCTGCAGTCCGGCTGCGCCGGAGCTATCGGATCCAGCGATGGTCCAAGCATTGGCGCCAATGCGGCTGTCATTAACCTTGGTCATACAAAAGCTTTGCCCACGACGGGAGTGCTAGGAACGGCGAAGTCGCGTGGTTGCATCAGACCTGCCTCGAATCCGTGCCGACCACCGGCGATCGCAGCGGCGAAAGCTGTCGCCATCGTTACAGGGTCGGCTGCAGTGGCGACAGCTGTGTTCAGTAGCACAGCGTCGAATCCGAGTTCCATTGCCGCAGCCGCATGTGATGGGCGACCAATGCCGGCATCGACGATTAATGTTTGGGATGGGAAACGTTCGCGCAAAGTTCGCAGCGCTACCGCATCGATGACACCGCGTCCGGACCCGATGGGCGCGGCCCACGGCATCAAAATGTTGCAGCCAACATCGACCAAGCGCGAGGCCAGCACCAAATCCGAAGTCATGTAAGGAAAGACGACAAACCCTTCGAGTACAAGCTTGCGAGCTGCTTCAACCAAACCGAAAGGATCTGGCTGCAGAGTATAATCATCGCCAATGACTTCGAGCTTAATCCAGGACGTGTCAAATAACTCGCGCGCCAGACAGGCAGTGGCGATGGTCTCGGCGGCAGTGTAGCAAGAAGCCGTGTTCGGCAAAATGCGCACTGGCAGGTCTTTAAGATAGTCCCAAAAGC
>Ga0207137_1051_pt1 | contig 32916 bp, 33 predicted proteins | sample Alteio_BWMinHeat_9_FD_153572 | JGI IMG/M metagenome (GOLD analysis project Ga0207137, IMG submission 153572) | Enriched cells from forest soil in Barre Woods Harvard Forest LTER site, Petersham, Massachusetts, United States -... | ecosystem: Environmental > Terrestrial > Soil > Temperate forest >...
GAATGTACTCCCGGCTTGTAAAACTTACACGGTCGCTTGTCGGAGCTGGTGTTTACCCGCGAGGGCGCAGCCTCGCGTCAGCGTGCGAGGCTGCGCCGCGCAGCTAAACGCCGACGCTTCCACTCACGAACGCACTCCATTAGGCTGTCCTTTCTCGAACACGTTTGCATGAATTCGGGCATCATTGAGAACGCCGCCATGAGACCTAACGCCGACGAGTTCTCCAGCCTAATGAATTCGAGACAGCGACCGTCGTCGTCTCGATTCAAGCCATCCCGCACAAGAGCAGCCCTGGTCGTCGCGCTGACGCTGGTGCTCGTCGCAGCGCCGTTAGTCGCGTCCGACCGCCTCGACAGTGAGATCGGGGCGGTCATTCATGCGGCCGAATACAAGCAAGCCCACTGGGGAATCCTGGTTGTCGATTTGGCCTCGGGCCAGACCGTGTATGAGTTGAATGCCGATCGGTTGTTCGCTCCGGCATCCGTGACGAAGTTGTTCTCCACGGCCGCGGCCTTGGACGCCCTGGGGGCCGACTACCGATTTCAAACGCCGATCTATCGACGCGGCGAAGTGGATGCGTCGGGCGTGCTCAAGGGCGACCTGATTCTCGTTGCCAGCGGCGACCTGTCGATGGGGGGCCGGACGACCTCAGACGGACGGATTGCCTTTACGAATTCAGACCACACTTACGCCAACGGAAGCGAAAAAGGGGAGCTGACCGAACCCGATCCGCTGGCCGGTCTCAACGATCTGGCCCGCCAGGTGGCGCAGACCGGCATTAAGCGGGTCCAGGGAGAGGTGCTTGTCGATGACCGGTTGTTCGAAAAGGAGCTCGGCACGGGGAGCGGCCCGCGCCGGTTGACGCCCATGATGGTCAACGACAATTTGGTAGATCTGATCGTCACCCCCGGCGAACCGGGCAGGATGGCCAAGGTCACCTGGCGTCCACAGTCGGCCCTCGTGCAAGTCGATGCACGAGTCGAGACGGTTGCCGCCGGTGAAACGGTGAGCACGACCATCCAGGCAGGCAGGGGACAGGCCATTCTGGTGTCAGGAAAAATCCCCGCCGGTCACAAACCGCTGGTGCGGGTATTTGAGGTTTCCGATGCCGCGGCCTTTGCACGGGGCCTGGTGATTGAAGCCCTGGGACGGGCAGGGGTGGCGATGGACGCCTCGCCGCTGGCCGATCACCCCCACGCCTCGCTTCCCCCGCGCGAGGAAGTAAGCAAGCTTCCGCGAGTGGCGCTGTTCGTTTCGCCTCCGTTTTCGGAATCGGCCCGATTGATTTTGAAAGTCAGCCACAATCTGCATGCCAGCACGTTGCCGCTGCTGCTCGCGGCCAAACAGGGCAAGCGGACGCTCGACGAGGGGCTGCACGTCGAGCGCGACGTCTTGGGACGGCTGGGGGTCGACGTCGACTCGATTTCGTTTGGCGGCGGGGCTGGCGGCTCTTCGGCCGACCTGGTGACGCCACGAGCGACGATTCAACTGTTGCGGCACATGTCCACACGGTCCGACGCCGGGGCCTACCAGGCGGCGTTGCCGATCCTGGGTGTTGACGGCACGCTTGCCGAGGCCGTGGGACCAGACAGCCCGGCTCGCGGCAAAGTCTTCGCCAAGACGGGCACTTATTTCTGGGACAATACGATGAACAATCGCATTGTGCTGACAAGCAAGGCGCTGGCCGGAACCATGACGACGGCGACGAACCGGAACCTGGCGATTGCCCTGTTTGTCAACAATGTGCATCTCGAGAAGTCGGCCGACACGGCCCGCGTCGGCAAAACGCTGGGACGTTTGTGCGAAGTGATTTACAAGGAATGAATTCGAAAAACGCGAAACACCCAGGCCGGCTCTCGGCCGGAGCCAAAGAAGTTGAACAGGAGCAAGCAGTGGTCACAGAGATTTTCATAGCAGGCGTCTCTGTTTCCTCTATTGTCTCCTGTTCAGCCCTAAAAAGGAAAAAACATCTGACGGGCTGGGTCCTGCGCGTCGCTCGTGGTCACCCTCGTCCGTCTATTCGACTCATGGATTGTCACGGGAATAATTCGCGGTCTTAGCGCGTCCTACATGGGGAGAGACCACTGCCTTCCCGGCCCCGACGGACCTCGTGTCGATGCTCTACAGACTTGCCGCCGACGTGGTCGTCGTGCTTCATGCCGCGTACGTGTCGTTCGTCGTCTTCGGGCAATTGGCCATTCTGATCGGCATTCTGTGCCGTTGGGACTGGGTGCGGAACATCTGGTTTCGCTGGCTGCACATGATTGCGATTTCGATCGTCGTCGTCGAATCGCTGTTGGGAATCGTCTGTCCGTTGACGACACTCGAAGACTGGCTGCGCGCCCGGAGTGGCCAGGCGGGCTACCGTGGCGACTTTGTCGGGCATTGGGTGCACGAACTGCTGTTTTACGACGCGCCTGCCTGGGTATTCACTCTGGTTTACACGGCATTCGGCCTGATCGTCTTGGCGGCGTTCATTGCCGCGCCGCCGCGACCGTCGCCACTCCGGCGAATCGAGAAACCGCTGTGAAGAAGCGGTTAAGCCGGTCCCAGCCGTTGCCGGCGCCCAAATCTTGAATCCCGTCCGGCTGGTGCGACCGTCACTTGATTCTGCTCAAGGTGGCCGTCAGAATGAATCTTCTCAACGACCTGGCACACGTTGGCAGTTCACCTCTTCCAACCAGACGATTCTTCGAGGCGCGAAAATGAAATTATTGGACGGGCAAACAGTCGGAATCGACTTGGGAACGACGTATTCGTCCCTGGCACAACTCGACAATGAAGGCAGTCCGATTTCGCTTACCAATTCGGACGGAAAGACGACCACTCCTTCGGTCGTGCTGCTGGGCGAGTCGGGGCACGTCATCGTCGGGCCTTCGCCTGAACGCATTTCGGTCGAGAATCCCGACAATATCGTCGAAGCCATCAAGCGGCAGATGGGCAGCAAAACCTGGAGCAAAGTCTACCAGGGAAAGAAGCTGACTCCCGAGTTTATTTCCGCCCTCATTCTCAAGAAGCTCAAGCAGGACGCCGAAGCCTCGTGCGGACAGATCACGAACGCCGTGATCACAGTGCCTTATTACTTCAACGACCTCCGCCGCAAGGCCACGCAGGACGCCGGCAAGATCGCCGGGCTGAACGTCATCGACATCATCAACGAGCCCACCGCCGCCACGCTGGCCTACGCCTGGATGAAAGGTGAGCTGGGGCGGACCGACCTGGCCCGGAACGAAAAGACGATCATGGTTTACGATCTCGGGGGCGGAACGTTCGACGTCACGGTCGTCCGTTATACGCCCACGCACTTTCGCGTTCTGGCGACCGACGGCGACGTGATGCTGGGTGGCATCGACTGGACGAACCGCATCGTCGAGCACGTGGCCGAACAATTTCGCCGCAAGTACGGCAGCGATCCGTTGGCGGAGCCCGAAACGCGCCTGGTCTTCACCCAGGAATGCGAAGACGCCAAACGCAAGCTGTCGGCCAAAGCGCAGGTGCCGGTCAATCTGTACTTCCAGGGCAAGACTCTAACCGTCTCCGTGACCCGTGGGGACTTCGAGCGGATGACGGGGGACCTCATGCAGCGAACACGCGACACGACCGAGCTGGTGCTGCAGCAATCGGGCGTCGAAGCGGGGGCGCTTGACGAAGTCGTGCTCGTGGGGGGCTCGACGCACATGCCCGCGGTGTTCGACATGCTCAAGGCCGTCTCCGGCCGTTTGCCGTCGCGGGAGCTCAATCCCGACGAAGCCGTGGCGCAGGGGGCCGCCATCCATGCGGCCATTCTCGAGGCCCGCGAGACCGGGGGAGAAAGCCGCATGGCACAGGCGGTGATCAAGCGGCTGCGGTCCGTCACGGCAACCGACGTCAATTCGCACTCGTTGGGGGTCGAGATCACCGACCCGGTCAACAAAACGACCAAGTCGAACCATATCATGATCCCGCGGAACACCGCGATTCCGTATACGATCAGCCAGCGGTTCAAGACGAACGTCCCGAACCAGCAACGGATTCGCGTGCGGCTCTTGCAGGGCGAATTTCCCGATATCACGGCGTGCACGGTGATCGGGGATTTTCAGATCACGAACCTGCCGGCCAATTTGCCGCTCGGGTCGCCCGTCGAATTGACGTACAGTTACGATGCACAAGGCAGAATTCGGGCCGAGGCGAAAGAACTGACGAGCAATCGGCAGTCTGCGGCCGAGATCGTTCGTGACGGCGGAGTGACCGATGCGGGTGTGGACGCGTTCGAGCAATTGGCCCGTGAATACCAAGTCGAATAGACGTTACGATAGCGGAGAAACGCATTTTGGCCCTTGACGTCTACAAGGACTGGCTGGGGATTCCGGACGGTCCGCGGCCTCCCGATCATTACCAACTGCTGCGACTTGTGCAATTTGAAGACTCGGTCGACAAGATCCGCGCCAACTACAAGAAGCTCAACGGACACGTCCGCAGATACGCCACCGGCCAATATCTCGACGAGTCGCAGGCGCTCTTGAACGAGCTGGCCAAGGCCATGCTTTGTCTGACCGACCTGGAGCGGAAGCGTGAATACGATTCAGGCCTGGGCCGCGAATTCGAAGAAGACACCTCGGGCCCCAAGACGATGGACGTCATTCTGCTTGAACAGAAGCATGTCAGCCAGAGTCAGGTCAAAGAAGCCAAAGAGCATGCCGATCGTTCGGGACTGGACCTGCGCGATTCCTTCGTGCAATTGAAAATGGTCGATTCCGACGTCGCCGCCCAGGCCCTGGCGCAGGAGCTGGGGCTCCCGTTTGCGGACCTCTCAGAGACCGTGCCCGACGACGACGTTCTGGACCAGGTTCCCAGATCGACGGTCAAGCAACATTCGATCCTGCCGTTGTTGATCGACGAGGGGGTGGTGCTCGTCGCCTGCGCGCACCTGATCGATCACGAGCTCGAGGACGAATTGCGATTGCGGTTCAGTTTGCCGGTCCGCAGCGTGCTGGCTGCGCCGCAGGCGATCAACCAGGCGATTGCCAAATACTATGCTTCCGCAGCGATCGAAGAACGCGCGGCCCAAAAGGCCCGCGCCGAGGCCGAGCTGCAGAACGCCACCGAGAAAAACACAGGGAAGAACGAAAAAGAAACCGGAAAAAAAGACAAAGTGGCCGCCAAATCGAAGAAGCCGGAGCCCGAAAAGAGAGCGAAACCCAAGCGCCGCGGGCCCAAATCGGCTGAAGAACTGCACCAACAGCGCCAGATTGGCATCGTCATCGTCAATTTCAGCTTCTTGGTGACCTACTTGCTCGATGCATTCGTTCTCGCCCCCAATGCCATGTTCACGCCTTTGTGGCCCTGGTTTGTCATTCCAGGGGTGACTGCCCTTGTCGTCTGGCAAACGCTCTGGCAGAAGTAGCAGGGGTTTATCAGTCACTTGCCTGATAGAACTTGCAGGTATTCCTCCACGACGAACTTCAATCCCACGAACAGTGCCCGACTGACAAGCGCATGGCCGATCGAGACTTCGTCGAGGAATGGAAGCGTTCGGAACAGCAACAAGTTCTCGAGATCCAGGTCGTGCCCGGCGTTGACACCCAGTCCGAGGTCGTGGGCCTGTCGGGCTGCGTCGGCATATTTCTGGTAACTCTGTTCGAGTTTCCAGCCCCCTGTATCCAAGGACCGGGTTTCGAATGCGCGGGCGAAAGGCTCTGTATACAGCTCGATTCGATCGGCCCCCATTTTGGCGGCCCATTCCACCGCGGCAGGCTCCGCATCGACAAACAGGCTAACCCGCACGCCGGCCGCTTGCATGTCCCCCACAATGCGCTGCATCTGGCTGGCCGCTGTGTCCGGCGACCAGCCGGCTGCGCTTGTGATTTCTCCCGGCTTGACCGGCACGAGCGTGCATTGCTGCGGACGAACTTCGCCGACGAGGGCCAATAGCTCCGGTCGCGGGTCGCCTTCGATGTTGAATTCCACTCGATCGCGCAATGACGCCAGCTCACCGGCGATCTCGCGGACATCCTCGGGAGTGATGTGCCGCCGGTCGGCACGCGGATGCACGGTAATCCCCGGCGCGCCGGCAGCCACACAGATACGCACCGCTTCCAGAACGGAAGGCACCTCGCCGCCGCGCGAATTCCGCAGCGTGGCGACCTTGTTGACATTCACGCTGAGACGCGCCATTCCATCTCCATAGGACAGGTCTCCAACTTGTCCGGATCCTGAATTGTGGACTGCACCAGAGATACTAAACTGTTTCATCCACGAAAATTGTGCGGACAGGTTAGAAACCTGTCCTACGTCGGGAAGTCCAGGTCGCGGTTAGACGATTGCGACGCATTAACGCAGACCATGCGGAACCGCACTGCAGCGCTAAATTCCGCTGCCATCCGTCTGCGTATGCGGAAATTGCTGGTCCATTTCCAGCGCCGGAACTTCTGTTTGAGCACGTTTGACGATCCGCGCGGGAACGCCGGCCACGGTGCAATGCGGTGGGACCGGGTCGAGCACCACGCTACCCGCGGCAATTTTGGCCCCCTCGCCGATTTCAATATTTCCCAGCACTTTGGCGCCCGCGCCGATCAGCACGCCTTGACGCACTTTGGGATGCCGGTCTCCCTGTTCCTTTCCGGTTCCGCCCAGTGTCACCTCATGCAGCATCGAGACGTTGTCTTCGATAACGGTCGTTTCGCCGATCACGATTCCCGTGCCGTGATCGATCAGAATTCCCGAACCGATTTTTGCCGCCGGATGAATGTCGACGCCGTAGACCTCCGAGACCCGGTTCTGCATGTGGATGGCGAGCAGTTGCCGGCCTTGGTTCCAGTACCAGTTTGCCACGCGATACGCCTGCAGGGCATGAAATCCCTTGAAATACAGAAATGGCACGAGAAAACCGCGCGCGGCTGGATCGCGGTCGGCCACGGCCTGCAGGTCGTTACGAATCGCCACAGAGCTGTTCGGGCAATTCTTGAAGACATGGTCGATCAAGGCCTGCAATATCATAGGATAGACGCATTCCGTCGCCAGTTTGGCCGAAAGTTGCAGGCTCAGCGCGTCTTCGAGACGGCGGCTCTTGAGGATCGTGTCTCTGAGATACTTTCGCAGAATCGGGTCGCGTTCCTCCTCAGACCAGGCCTCTGCGCGGATTGCCGTCCAGATCGGGTCGGCCGGCGGTTGAGTGCTGGGATCGGACATCAGATTTGCAATGATTCGGGCAGAGGCGGGAAAAGGCGGAGCCGTCTGGGAGGCATAAAGTGACTAGTCAGTCGCCGACCGGCCAGTCTCTCGTTGCTCGACGCCAGATTGCCCTGGCGAGTGGGCGGCACAGGATTCGAACCTGTGACTTCTACCGTGTGAGCGACCGTGGCGTCAAGCGACAAGGGCCTTAAAAACCGCACAGACCGTGCGTGGCATTTAGGAGTTAGGGAGTTCACTCAAGGGTGGGTGGCAATGACGGAATGATTCTTCGTCAATGCGCCAATAGCGCATAATTTAGATTGCCATGATTGCCCCACGGCCAGCAACGGTGCGAGCTGTCTTTGACAGCCTTTGTCTTGGTGATTCAATTGCCAGCGAAACTCTGAAACTCCGTGGCTACCAGTTCGGATGGTGGGAGCAGTTCAGCAGTGATCCAGCCCTTGAATGCCTGAATACATCCGTAATTCGCAATTTTCAGGCTGCCGCGAAACAAAGTGGACTTGCAGCGGATACAATCGAAACGACAATCAGCACGATCTATCGCGTGTTGCATGCTGCCCATGACGAGGGTCTGTTTGATCGCATCCCCAAGCGTCCCAAGCGTCTGCACAGCCAGCCATCCAAGACGCCGCGGATTAGCTTGGCAGAATTCGACAAGTTTTTGCAGGCAATTCCTGAAGCGGTCGCTGAATGCATTCGACCACCGGCGTGGTGGCAAGCATTTTGGGGGATGATCTATTTCACGGCGTTGCGATTAGCCAACGTACAGCAGCTTGAACGTGAGCAGGTAACGGCGGAGATGGTTCAGGTTCGCCAGTTTAAGACCGGGAAAATCGTCCAAGTGCCAACGCATCCGGTGATTTGGAGGATGGTTCGGAATCTTGGTGTAGGCGAGAGGCTGTTTCGGATCGACAGGAAGTCACTGTATCGCCTGACTGTTCGTACATGCCGAATTGCAGGTATACGCAGGATATCGCCGCAGGCGATCAGGGTACTATCGGCTCGGCAGTTCGAGAGGGCTCATCCGGGGGCGGGTCGGTTAGTCTTGGGAAGGCCATTGCCGGGGGCCGACGGGTATTACTTCGATCCGCCAGAGATTTTGCGATCAGCCATTGATAAATTGCAGGTGCCTGAGACGTTGATGACAGATGAAGATCGGCAGTCTAAACTGGATCGTGAGGGTGCTCTTATCGGAGCGTTTCGTGGAATGAAGGAGCATGACCGGGAAACGGTTATGCGTTTTGTGTTGTCGCTGGTAAGGTGAACCGCAAGCCTGCGACGTGTTGTTTCGGCCGGGCGGGACGTGAGCGGTGAGTCTGCGAGCTACCTCCCGGCCGACTGTCCCCGCTGTGCGAGGTTGACTACGACTCGTCGATTGAATATAGTATATCGCTATGGCAATATATCAGATACACATCAGATACCCAAGGAATCCCGAATGACGACCACCAAACCCAACAAAAAACCATCCGGCGGTGCGAATATCAAGGCTGCCGGCAAATCACCGCTGCTACTGGCGATCGACCCGAGCGACAAGCAGAAAATCCGCACTGCGGCCGGATACGAGGGACTGCCGATGTCGCAATTCCTCGTGAAATATGGGGTTTTAGCGGCTGAAAAAATCTTGGAAAAAATCTAGGATTTTTCTTATTTCGCTATTGACGCTATGGCGATATAGTGTAAAATAGAGACATGACATGCGAACGAACCAACCAGTGCAGCCAGACCAATAACGCGGAGTGCGTCAGAATTACCCGAGCGATCGGCGAAAAGGCAACATCTACGCTGCGGATTCTGGCGGCTCTGGTTGGTCGGTCGCGTGTCCAACGAGTCCCCAGCACCCCCTAACAGAAAGACGACAGCCATGACGCTCGCAGAACTGGCCTCACAGTCTGGTCCACTCGACGGCCTGATAATCGGCACCGACCCGCAGCCGCAGAGAGCCGCGAAACTGTCGCTGGCACTGATTGAAATCGGCTACACGACGCGACCCCGATTCCCCCGATCAGAAGATTGATGATGATCACCGGTGAAGCTGAGTTTTTAAAGAAATGGCGTTCCGAATTCGGACTCAAACAGAGGACGCAATCTGAACCTTGTCCAGACTGCGGACTCGGGTTGGATTGTCTCGCGCCTCATGTGTGCGATGTTCCGCGATTACTGGCCGTGCTCGATGGACTTGAGATCACCCCAGAGGAATTGCGGTCGATCAAGTGGCTTGCGGGGACGGAGAAAACCACGATCAACAACATGATCCGGCTGTTCGAGAAATGCCGCGATGCAATCGACCGTGTTCCAATGTGAATCGCCGCTGGCTCGACGGCACGCACTAGCCGACGCAACGGGATGTCGAGAGGATGCAGGGGATTGCGGATAGGTTGAGGCCGGAAGCATGAGCCGGCAGGCGATCTACAAGATTTTGGCGGATGGGTGGCTGTAGTTGACCTGATTACTGGATCGCTCCAGAACAAAACGCCGTTCCCGCTCCCATCTTCCCATCGACAGGCACGGCTCGACCTTCACTTTTCGCAATTCTCGCCAGATCGGTTGTACTCACTCCCATCGTTCGCCTGACAAATATTAGCTTCCCATTCCATCTCTTGAGCAGTTCCGCCCCTGTAATCACCTTGCCTCTGTACTCTTCCCCCTTGATGAGCAGAGCGGGTCGGATGATTTTGATTTGGTCCGCAAGGTCATCCTCACTGTCGAATACGGCGGCATCGTCAACATCGGTCAAGGCCAACAAGACCGCCAACCGTGACTCTGCGGAATTCAACGGCCTCTTTGGTCCCTTCAATCGCCTGACGGAGCGATCTGAATTTATCAAGACGATCAGTCGATCGCAGAGGGACCGGGCTTGGCGGATGAAGTTGATGTGGCCCACATGGATGCCGTCGAAGCAGCCGTTAATTAAGCCGATCCTGGAAAGGCTCATGCTACGGCCGATTCTCTTTCTTCGCGGATCGCTTTTTTGGATTTCTCAACTTTATCCGCATCCTCAACCACCTCGCGCGTGACAGGGGTAGCTCCGTGTTGACGACACTTCAAACCAGCGGTGATGTTGGCGAGTCGAGCCGACTCAACCCATGATCGACCTTCCGCAACAAATACACCGAGAGCTGCTAGAACCATATCACCGGCCCCACAGACATCGACAAGTTCGCTGGGAGGGCAGGTGGATGGAAAGTGCCATGCATCCGAAACTTCCGGTGTCTGATCTCTGAAGATAATCCCATTGGTGTCCATTTTCTGGAGAACTCGCGGGATTGCTTTTCGGATAACCATTTCGGAAGATTCTGCTCGATTCGGGCAAATGCAGCTCACATTGCGATACCGCTCCCAGTCGGCCCCTCTGGCGGGATCAACAATAACTGGAACGTCGTGGAATCGAGCCCGGACAAAATCCATCAGGAGTGGAGTTACGACGCCCTTGCCATAGTCGGCGATGAGAACGACATCGGCGAGTGGCCACGCATCCTTGAGTTGCTGGACGATCGTTGTGGGAATGGGGCTGGTGGATTCGCAGTCTTCGCGGAGTGTCTGCGTTCCGTCCATGAAGTACCGGGTCTTGATTGTCGAATTGCGACATTCCGTTGGAATTCCAGTTATGTCAACGCCGCTATTTTCAAGAGCCGTGGCAAGCCCATCCCTCATTTCTTCACTACCTGCGTCACCCAGAATACCCGACAGCCACGCATCCGCGCCCAGTGCCGCCGCCATGACTGCCACCGCTCCAGCCCCGCCAAGCCGCAGATCGGCCCCGGTTCGCTGGACAATCGGAATGCCGCCGCCTTCCGGGGATTCTCTGACCGTTTTCAGGTAAACGTCATGGTCAAGGATAATATCCCCGATCACCAGCACCTTAGCCTTGGTTCCATCCGGCTTCATGCCTGTTCACCTGCCGCCTTCCTCTGCCAGTTCTCATCCCAGTATTTTCTGTTCCTCAAATGGAAAATACCAAGATCGTTATTTACATGCATAATTCCAGTATCCCACTCGGTTGCCGTAAATCGTTCTGCCAGCAACTTGTTAAATCTCTCACGTCCATGCCACTCTCCGATAATCATTCCAATTTTCCCGAGTGACGGTGTGCCAGAGAGAATCGAAAACTCCGACCCTTCACAGTCGAGCTTGAGTACGTCGATGTGATCCGATTTCATCTGCTCCATGATCTGCTCTAATGTAATCCTTTCGATCGGCCGGTCATCTTCCCAGTAGCGGTGATCGTAACACTGGCCTTCGCCATGTTCGTTTACGATTGCACTTCCGCCGGTTGCTGAACCTCCCTGTTGCTGGATCGAATTGTAGAGCTTTATCTTCCCTGTCTCGTAAGTACATGCTGCCTTACAGATATTCTCTGCAAAGCCCCCCACGTTGGCTTCAAGAATTGGCCAATTCTCAGGACATACTTCAACGCAACTGATCCGACAAAGTGGATTCTTCATCTGCCACTTGCGAGCAAACGTTCCGATGTGACTGCCGACATCCACCACGATCTCGCCAACTCCCACGGTTGGTAGAAGCACGGTAAAATATTCGTCGCTGTCGAAGATGTCGCGACAAACGGAGAGGTCTTGATCTTTCAGCTCGCCGACGTGGGTAAAGATGCCATATTGATCGTTGAATTCGAGTTCAATCGTGCGAGTAGCAGTCATGCGGCGGATTCTACTTTCTCAGATGGCCCGGCAGGTATCGTAGGATCATACTGTCGCGGTCGAATCAGTTGCTCCGGCATACTGGCCGGCTCTCCGATCAAATCCAAAACTCTCCCGAAAACGTTTTCCGGGTGAAGTCGATACAAAGCCTGGCAACCTTGGTCACAGGCAGAGCGGAATGGAAATTGAAAGTGACATCTAACACATGACAACTCTTCTTCATCCACCGACATCGTGTGAACTTCCGGCAGGTGAGCGAAGATGAGCGGATTTGTCGGTCCCATCAAGGCCAGCGTGTTTACCCCGAGAGTTCCGGCGATATTGACTGGGCCTGAGTCGTTCCCGATTACGAGATCAGATCGCAGCATCAGAGCGGCTGAATTCTCCCACGGCACTCCAAAGAGGAATCTAGGAACATTGGTATGTCGGTCATCTTTTTCGCTGCCGTGCATGAACGCAACACCGATCCCAAGTCGGAACAACGCCCATCCCAAATCGTTCCAGTAAGACGGTGGCCACTCGCGAGATTTGTAGCAGGTGTTCGGATAGAGCAGGACGCATTTTCTCAAGCCGTGCTTACGGAACTCAAAGAAGAACTCATCAGCCCAGTCGTGGGCAGATTGCGGGATTGTGATTTTACGTGGACGCCGGGGAGTTGAGTAAATCCCGACAGCACGGGCACGTGAGAGGATGCGGGGAATTCTTCCATGCTCCTGTTTTAGCTCGTACTCGTTGTAGGCGTTGAATGTAGTTATGCAGTATTCTTCAGTGGTTTCTGTGTCCACCTCCTGCCCGAACATTTCCAGAAATTGCTTTTTACCATGTTCTTGAAATAGAGAGAGAACGGAGTCCCGAGTACGACCATCGGGAACAGTCATGGACAGTTGCCAGTTGCCGAAAATGTCGTCGATCGACCGGGGAGTTACTGGGATGTTTGGGAGTGGCGACAAGACTTCCTCTCCCGGTTTGGCGATTCCAGGTCCGCTGATCCTTTCACCGCGAAATGAATGAGATCGCGGGGCTGGCACGTTTGCCACATCCCAGCGAAGATCGCCCCTAATCGTTTTGCCGCGGATGGTCCCTGTCATCCGAATCAGGCAATCCAGTTTTTTGTACTTGCCCTTAAATCGAGCCCGAAATTCCCCGTCAGAGAGTGTCGCGTGGTCATCCAATGAATTCCCTTCCCCGAGTCCTAGAACGGCACGCAGGTAGGCTCCGCGAGCCCGATGCATGAGTCGCCAAGAGGAATGAAGAGAGCCTTCTGAAATCCAGGACGTGAGAGCAGCATCCCCGAATCCGTGGGCATCCGCGTTGAGAGTCGCTATCCCAGATGTACCAGAGAGATATTCTGGGGGAACACTGATAGGTGGAAATTGCCGTACCAGCTCGTCCATATGGTCGGGCTTGTCGTGACTTTGTTCGGGGGCCGCAACACAGTGACCAGATGAAACGGCCGGAACGGCAATATCGGAAATTTCCGAAATTTCAGGTGAATTTGTGTCGATTGCGGGAAACATGCGGGAAAGAGTATGGATCGTCGAATAGCACCGTCAACCCGAATTTTGTGCGAATTCTGTGGATTCCAGTTGCTTGGCGCGTTCCGGTAGCTTACGGTTTATTCATCTGGCGAGAGTGAACGGATGAGGAATGAAATACGTTGGACGGATGGCGATACTGCTGGAATCTCAAAGAGGAGAATATCATGGGTCGATTTTTGATTTCGATGGCCGCTGTGGCCGCAGTCCTGCTCACGTTCGCGGCGGCTGGTATGGCCGATAATGATGTGTCGATTTTCGATCTGCCTGACGTGAACAACAATAATGTGGACGCAAAGAAATCAGAACCGCCGCCTACGGTAGCGATTCCGTCGACCACTCCGACAACTCCCACGCAAGACGATGTACTCGCGAAGATTTCAGAAATCAAGAAGATCGAACAAATTCACGATCGGGTTGTCGCCGATGCCGACTCGACAAGGGTTGCCGAGTACCGGAAGTTTCTGGAGCGGATCAAAAAGGGAGGTGACATTGAGAAAGTGGTGGCAGTGCAGGCAAGATTGAAGCAGCTTGAGGATGAGTTGGAAAACCCGAAGAAAGGGAATGCTCCCCGATTGCGAATTCTTTCAGCGACTTACGGCACGATTTTGTACGGCATCAACGATGTGACCGAGATACTGCGAAAAAAAGTGAACGCCAAGGGGAGCGTGCAAATCATCGTGAGTGACAACGAGTTTGCCGGGAATTTTGAACCCGGAAACAAACGTGAGAACTATATGATCGTGCGGTACTCTGTGAGCGGAGGGCCGGTCAAGTTGGCGGTCCGACAGACCGGTCAGCAGCTTGTTCTGCCGTAGCGTCTATTGGTTCTCGCCGATCAGCGCATGATAGGCATACCGGGACAAGATTTCCTGCCGCTAACGTTCCGTCGTTTCGCCGAATCCCGTAGGCATGAGAGGTGCAGAGGCCATTCAGGATGCATGCAAAAACTGGAATCGGCGTTTCATCGCATCCGCAGATTTCAGGTTTGCTCATCCGAAGAATGTTGCCGCGGTGGATGCAGGAGAAATCAGCCGGGTCGCGAATGATCGACTCGCCTTGAAGTGGAGTTCCTTCGCCGGTCAGCCAGAGTTTTCGATAGGCCGATTCCTGCTCCGGTGTCAAACCAGAAGTGCCTTCACAGATTGACCTGAAATATCCTTCCTGAATCTTGTCGCAGTCGAGGCCATCGCGGATCACAGTGTCACCGTTGCCGTAAGCAGAAAATTAGCTCCTCCGTTGTTGCATGATGCGCACGTCGAATGGTTATTAATTTGGAAAACGATGCTGATCGGAGTACAAGTAGAAAGGCCCGCATTCCAGGATGTCACAACGCCTTGATAACACACCAAGTTAAAATCATTGAATGGAGTGCCGCGACATCTAAAAACTAAATTATAAGCACATGAGTCTGGGCCAGTGATTGAGAAATTTTGCCATTGATTATTCGCGGCATTCCATGTGAGTGCAAATGTCAACCCATCGTATACTGAACATTTTCCGGAATTGCTGAAAGTGACATGGAGCGTAGTTGGAAAGCCAACCCCAATGCATGCTGCGCATGTGACAATCCCACAATTGCAAGATGACGACATTCCATTCTCCTCCAGTTCATGCCTAGCTCGAATGGAAGATCGCAAACGCCCAGCCGTTCAACCCATCCAACCAAATCGCATATGCCAGCTTACTCGCCTTCACCGTACAACTCGTATCGTTCCGAATTCCGCTGATCGTTATCCCGGTCGTAGTTCCCGCTCCGGTCCCATTATACATGACCATCGACCCTGTTGTATCGGTCGCAATATCACTCCCCGGCTGGCCCCTGATCGTCAAACTCGGATCAACACAAACGAATTTGCCCTCCGGCATCACGGCAAGCTGGTAAATCTGATTGACAAACACGACGCCTTTTCTGATATGTACGGTTGCTGTGTATGTAGTGTCCGCCTCGCCTCCAGGAGTTCCCGCAAAAATCTTGAACGATACATCTGCTCCACTTGTGCAATCCGTTGTACTCGTGCATTGGCCGTAAACGTACCGCGTCGGATTCAGCACCTCATACGTGCCGTCGTTCATTTTCCCAATCTGGTACGCGATGTTATTGCTGGACGGATCGGGATTCTCGATCGCAATTCCCATTGGGACTTTAGCGGTCACCGTGCCGCCGCCCATTGGGGTACTCAACGAGAAACTTCCGGTAGTGCCTGGCTGAACGAGAGAAGTCGTGGCACCGCTATATAGCGATATGCCCGATCCGCTTCCCGCACCCGACCCTGGTCCACTGCCTGACCCGCTACCGCCGCTGGCTGTTGTGACCGGCTGATTAGCTCCACTTCCCCCCAATCCACCAAACTGATTATAGTCCGGCGACTGACTCAGCCTCTTCCATAACCGCTTGATATCCACGTCATGCTGTTGCAGCATGCGCATTTGCTCATTATCTTTACTCGCCTGTCCTCTGAATTGCGTGAAGTGAGCCATAGTTCAATTGCCTAGATCCCCATCCCCGGCCCAACGAACCCGCCCGATTGACTGGCGAGCTGTCCTGCCTTGGTGTGCGATACATCTCCTTCCTGACCTGATGTATCCACGCCGCCGTCTAGCGGACTTCCAGTTAATCCACCCGCGGCAATCCCCGCAGGATCAAGACTCCCTGGTCCTGTCCCATACATCGAATAATCTCCCATCCCGATATTCTGCATGCTGCCGGCCATCACAGCACCTCCCTTCGCTCCGATATCCCCACCGCCCCATGGTGAGCCGCCCACACTCATCAACGAGCCTGCCGGCAGGTATCCTGCCGCAACGAGTCCCGGATTGTAATTTCCCGTCCACGGATCACGATATGGCCATTGATTTTGTGCTGCTCCGGGCCTTCCCACCTGGCTTTTATTGTCCACTGTTCCAGCCAGTGGATCGACGTACAGAAATCCCTGCTTGACTGTCTCTGTCTGTTCAATGACTGGAATCATCGAATCAAAACCTTGCGCTGCCTCTGCCGTAGTTTTAGGCCGAATGTGAGTCGAGAGGGTTGCGTATGCATACCAGACTTGTACAAGCGCCCGAATCTTCAGCCGCTTTTTTTCTTCCTCAACGTCCAGTCCGAGTAACTCCAGATGGTCGCTGCCGAACGTGAGCGTGGTAAGCTGGTTTTCAAAATCAATTTCGCAATCCGTCAAGAATGCCCCAATGTTTTCCCATCCGGTCGTTTTCGTTCCACCACTGCCATCCGTACTCGCGATATTGATCTTCTGGTTCAGCAAAGCGAATTGGTATTGCAGCCCATCTAAGACCGCGCCGCCCGCATAATAAATATCCTGCCTTAAATTCAATTCGTAGTTCGCCAGTGCCGCATACTGTGCCAGTCGAGCCGCTGACGTGACTGGGTTGTTCCACTCGTACCCGATGGCCAACATCTCATCGTACAGTTTCAGTTCATTTGTCAGGTTCGCGACGGAGTACGCCGTACCCTGGAATCCGGTAGTGGGATATCGAACTTGCAAGGGATTCGTCGGGAGTCCATACGCGAATTTCACGTCCGTTGGAATTTCAAAGTTGACTTCCCCTCCGACCGCATAGGGGTTGTACCGATACACGCAGGATTGCCCGGTGTCGATGATCCCATTGAACGCATCCAAAATCCATCCGATTATCAATCGCCAACCGGGGAAGTTCGCAGCACTCGTCTGCGGCCAATACGCTTGTAGAGTCGGAGAGCGGGTTAAGATCAACGAGAAGTCGCCAACGTTCACATAGATTGGAGTTTGGAGCAGCCGAGCGACAGACCTTTTCGTGGGGTCGGTAATCTGCCACTTGTGGACGCCGTACACGGTGCAGCAGCTCGTTGCGGTGTTTTGGAGAATCACAGAAAAATCCGTGAATTGCGTCAGGCTTCCATCAGAGACTTTCGCTTCCGTATACGTCGCGACCTCTGGCCCATAAAACCGAACCGCTGTATATCGGTTATCTAAAGACCGCTTGACATCGAAAGACAGCACTTCTGGCCCACTACCCGCGTTATGTTGATTCAACGTGAGCGTGGTGGAACCGGACGCGGTGATGTCGAAAATTCGCCATTTGCGAGCTCCGGGATACCACATCATTCTGAATTGCGGGGCATACCTAAGCAATCGGTCAACCGCCGACCTCACTGACTCACTCTCAAAGACCTCCTTCTCTTGCGGTACATAGTCAATCCCTGAATTGGCCGACCCGCCTCCTGACCCTGTAAACAAATCAGACACCACATAGGGAGTCCCGTTTCCAGCCGATGAGCCATCTCCGGGAGCCGCGTTGTACCAGTACAACGGCTGATAGCAATTATTGAAAATCGCCCAAATCTGTTGTGCGATAGTCTGTTTGAACGAGTAGCAGAATGCATAGTCATCGTCGTTGTCGATGGTTGCGTTGAACACTAATCTCGGGAATGCACCTGAGGCGTCTACAGGTGGAGTCGTGGGAACCGTCCCCTGCGGATACGCCAGATTCATCACCGTCACATTTCGAGTTGTCTCATATGTGGGGTCATACGCGACATACGTGAGCAGATTAGAATCTGCTGGCTGAATGTCCTCAATGAAGCCCTCGAAAAGTGGATTACCCGATCCTTGACCAGAGCCGTTCAAAGTGCCCGCGTCGTCCCAAAACCTGATGAAATTCCTGAGGCCCAGTGGCATCGTCTGTTGTGGCTGATACATGACCCACGAGAGCATCGTGGGATGGCCATAGCTGGCCCGATAGACGACCTTGGCGACTTGATTTGCGACCAGATCGACGTTCGAGTAGGCCCCAAAAAAGGCCGTCTGGATTTGCATGTGGAGGGACATGGCGACTAGCGGGACTCCTAATTATTGAGTCCCATGCCGGCGGCACGATTCCGATTCGCGGCCTCTTTCTGGTACTGCTCGTACAACATAGCGAGCCGCTTCATTATCGTTTTGTTCTGTGCAAATTCAGCGGAGATGGAGTTGAAGGCGTTTTTCAGCACGCCAGCCACGGACTCATTTACCTTCCCCTGCGATTGGGCCTGCTCTGCTGCCCCCTGTGCTAATTTGCTGACTTCCTCCGGCAACAAGTTCAGCCCCTGATCAGGTGCGGATTCTCCCCGTCTACGACTTCGCTCCGCTTCCTGCTGTGCTCGATTACGCGGGGATGCACGCGGACCTTTCCTGATTGGAGCACCACGGCCGCGATTGAAACCCTCCTCTTCGTCCTGTAGTCGAGCCTCTTCCAGCATTTGCTTTCGTTTTGCCTCTATGGCATCGCTTTGAGCCTGACGGGTTTCTGGCGACAATCCCCCTCTCTTTTCAAGGCGACGACGTGCCGCGTCAAACTGTGCCTGTACCTGCTGCTCATGTGTGTAATCCTGCCTCCTGTTTCGTTCATCACCGAGCTGTATTTGTCCGCTTTCTAAAGCCCGAAATAGTCGGTTCCTTTTTTGCAGGTCAGTCAGCCCTTTCCTTTTATGGACAGCAGCGTCTTTTACGACATTTCGCCGCTCCGCAGCCTGATTCTGCTTCTGCACACGCTCACGTTCCCGCTCTAGTTCGCGGGCTTGGAATTCCGCCTCTTGGTCAAGCCCCTGTTGCTCAACCTCCATATTCTTGGCATCGTCGATTCGCTGTTGTTTGGCTTTCTCGTTGGCTGCACGAACTGCATTGGCTTTTGCGTTTCTGGCAGCCTTCGCTTTTGCCCTTCGTTCATCGGACGCCCGCCCAGCCCAGATGCCCAAATCGGACGCTTTCTTGACGCCGGCTGAATCTGTTGTGTATTCGTCGATGACCTCTTTCTCGATACGCTTGTCGATGTCTTCGTCCGACTCCCACGGAACTGGCTGATTCATCACGTTGAATTTGTGGCCTTCCATTTGAGCACGATGCTGAATCGCCGCCGCATTCGCTTGTGCAGCACGTGCCTGTTGCTGTTTCAGGCGAGTCCCGACTAATGCGCGACGACCGCCACCTGCTCCGACTTGACCACCAGCTCCACTAACTCCGCCAGCACGCGGTCTTGCCTGCCTGCCCCCGCGAACTCTCGGCCGTGCTCCTGGCTGCCCCAAAATATTAGCCAACTCGTAGTCCATGTCCTGTTGCGTAACTTCCCCCATCAACTCATCGAGTCCACCGCCTTTCGTAAATTGGTCCGCACGATGCTTGACGGTCTGTTCCATTTCGTGAGCTAACTGCTTAACCTCATCCGCCTGCTTGCGGATTAGCTCACGTTCTTTCTCCGCCAATGCGACTAGCCGGGAATGATACTCAACTTTTTGTGCATCGCTGAAGGCGCCTTTCTTCGCTTCATCCGCGATTTCCTTTTCGATTTTTTTCCTCTTCTCACCAAACTCCTGCAACGTCTTGGCGTGTTTGATTTCCTCAACCTTCAACTCGACAGCCTGTTTGAATTCGATCGGCCGCTTTAGTTCATCAACTCTAAATTTCTGTAACTCTGCCGGATCTTTTCGGTTGAAGGCGTTGAACATTGCCGCACTTTGATTTCCGGCAAGCAACGCCTTCGTGACTTGCTGGATTTGCAGCAGGCTTCCCCGGATGCGATCCAGAAAACCTTCCGTCTCTTTCATGCCACCTTGGAAGAATTTGCTCTTCCCGAATTCGACATCAAAGAAAGTGAAAGTTTCAGTGAGAGATTTCCAGGCCCGATTCGTGGCGATTGCCTGAGCGTCATGCCGTTCCAGCATCGTATTGAATGTGTGCATAGCACTTGCGGCGGAGCCTACTCCAACAGCCAACCCTCCTAGTGCTGCCAGCCCGCCCGGCCCAAGTGCGGAGACTAACCCAGACAATCGAAACGCCATCCGCTCATATCCATACGGCGTGATATTCAGCGCATTCAGGGTCTTGACTGCACCGACTAGCCCCTCTCCGCCACTTTTGCCAACAATTGAATCCGTCAGCTTCTCGGTTAACTGCCTCGACTCTGCCAGCTTCCTCTTGAACACGTTATCCAAGACATCGCCAGCAACGCTCCCTGCCTGCTTAACGTCAAACCCGACCTTCCGAACCTGTTGAATGAATTTGTCCCACTCCGGCCCAGTCTGATTAATCAGGTATAATGGAATCTGAATAGCCATCTAATTTTTCTCACGCTCCCGCTGCAACTGTTCTGCCTGTAGCAACTCCCAAGTATCGTTCACGACGATCAACCGCTCCACCACATCCCCAGCTATCCCGCTCACGTCTGCCAGCGTCAAGCCAGTGGTGTCTGCAAGTCGTTTGAACTCGCGGAGTCTGAAATAGATTTCGATTGCTCCGCTGTCGTCTCTGCTGACTGTGGAGCTATCTGTGCCGTCCCCGCTGACTCTCCGCCGGACGGCTTTGGCAAGTTTTTTTGCTGGTCCTCCGTCAGCCCGACATACGCAAAATGTACTTTATCGTACACCTGGATCATCACTTGCGGATACGCAAAACAGAGAGCCTGAAACGCCATCCAACTAAACGGCACGTCAACTCCATCCTCTCCCTGGACCCCTCGCCAATCGAGTACGCAGGTTTTCAGCCGAAACTCTGTCTGGTCCCCATACCGATCGGCGTCGGCCATCAAGTCGTCCCACGTCGGCCGCTTCAGCCTGACCTCGAATTCTCCATTCCCGGCTAGCGGTCCCAATTCTATCTTTTCCCACCGCATCGCTTCTGGTGGCGTTTTCTTCAACAGCAACGGCATGATCCCTAAATCCCTCCCAAAAATGGTCCTTTGGTTTCAGTTTGTGCCTGTATCGTTTTTTCGGCCCACTCTCTGGCCGGAGCTTCCAAGGCATTTGCCCAAGATTGTGGCAATCCGTCTGGCAACAATTGTCGAGCTTGATCGAAGAACATCGCATGATCCGCCGTGAAGGCTGCGGTAACGTCGGGAGATGCTGCAGCGCCCCCATGACTTCCGGCCGCTTGCACTTTCAGACTGGCCAACATTCCACCGGATTCAACACCGATCAACCGGGATCGCTTGTGTTGCATCGTCTCGGGTTTGTCTGGGAGCCACTGAATTCCATCACTCCCTTTACCACCACGGGATTTTGTCTGGAACGCATCCAGAATCAACCCCTGGAGCACACCAGCGACTTTCTGTTGAACCGCCTGACGTGAGCGGTCAAGAGAAGTCGCGGCCCGCTTCGCTATATCGACGATTTGGGCGGTAGGGAAATCGATCTTCAGTTGCATTGCGGGACTCGTTCTCTCACGCCTCACATATGGTCAACTGCTAAATCAGACTACGCAGACTCGCCCCACGTGAGGGTAACATCGTTGTTGGCGGTATCTGGTTTCAGTGCAACCATCTGCAATGGCTGTTTGTCGATGTCTTCTTTTGCACCTTGAGTATCGGCGTTCAAAAATGACAACCGGTTGAACAGCATCTGACCAGTTGCCCAGTTTGTCCCACCGGTTCCTGTCCCATTATGCAAACCCTTCCAATTGATCTGGCCGGTAAACTCCGTCATCGTCGTCGCCCGGTTGTAGGCATCGTAAGTGTCTGAATTCTTGATCGGTGTCATTTGGACGGTAAGAATTCGTTGTGTTTTCAAAAGTAGCAACGGTGTGAACGAGTTCAGATATTCGACCTTCAAGCCGTTCTGAATTTGCACTTGGAAATTTGACAACAAAATCGGCACGCCGGCCAACTGGAATGACGCATCCGAGAATTCGCATTGAACAATCTTATTCTGGCTGTTCGGGATTGCCTGAAGCGGAGTGACAACGGAATTCCCTGACTCACTCTGTCCCATCAGATCGAACGTCGTCGTGATCTGTCCATCATCGGATGACCCCGCAAACGTGCATCCATTTACTCGCAGGCCGTTGTGCTGCTTGTTGGCGACATTTGGACCTTCCGCCCATTGTGCCAGCTTGCTTGGCAGCGCGATGACCTCATGAGACTGAAAGGCCCAGTCCATCAAGTATTGCATGATCGAAGTCGTCATGCTGGCCGCATGGAAGCCATAGCATGGCAGGATGAGTTGCCCACTGGGCATGCCCCGGAAGTTCTTCGAGTTGGCCCGCTGGAAGATGCCGATGTAGGGGTTGGCTTGGCGGTTCTCAGGTCGGAAGCGAACATTGTAGTCCGTCACCTGGATGTAGTAGTAAGTGCCAGCGAATCCGCCAGAGCCTGACCCGAAGCCGGACCCAGAGCCAGCCCCACCGATACCCCACTGGGCTTCATCGGCCATGACTAGATATTTTGAGGCACCAATAATTTCGTTCGCCACGGCACTTCTCCCTTAAAGGTTACACTCTATGCTCCGAAAATCGGATTCTTGTTCTGTCTGGTCGTGATCGTCTGTTGCGTCCGCATGACCTTCACCGACTGATCTTCGCCTACTCGAATAGGCTGAAACGAGAACGGACCGATCAGGTACGGATAAAACCCAGTGGCTTGCTTCACGATCGGTACAGTCGTTCCCACCACGTTTTGCCGGTAAATCGCATTAATGACTTCTTCGATCAACATCTCCGGTTGTGGCAACATCCAGTTGGCCGTCCAGATCGTGATGACGAAAGCCGTGTTCCAGGTCTGCATCTGATTCAAATACCACTTCGGATCAACGACTGTGGGAGCGATGGCGATGGCTGGCATTTCGCCAATCGACGGCTCTAATTCCTCCATCGGGATCATTTCGTCATCGAACATATACTGTTGGCTGAACACGCTGGCGTTGACATCGCTGGGATTGACCTTCAGGGATGGCCAGAGATTGATCGCTTGCCAGAGTGATTCGCGGGCTGTTGTGAGCAGGTATGGTGCGGGCATTTCTTAATTCGCCGATCAGTACGGCCATGTCCCTCGCAGGGTTGCCGGACGACGGAACGTACTACCGGGATTTGCCACCTTGGGAGCGTGATTGATGTACCACGAATTGATGGGGCCGACGTAGGGGTATCCGGGGATTCGTTTCCCCTCTTGGATGGTTTTCATCAGCCTGATGGAAAACTCAAACATTTCCTTGACTGACTTCGGGATGTCCTTTGCTCCCACGTGGCACGCTTGATGAGCTGCGAAGTCGATTGCCCGATCTTTGAGCCACGGCACCTGGTTTGCCCGTGCCGTTCCAACTACCACTTGATCGCAGATAAACCCGTCCACGAGATTCCCCGCGTAGATGATACAGGGGGTCACATAGAGAGTCTGTTCGGTCGGATCGACGATGCCGTCCTTGTTGCGATCGGCGACGTAGAGCATGCCAACTTGCGTAAGTCGCCCAACTAAATCGTCGGGAGCTAGGTATTCGGTCATGGCCATGTTCTATTTCCTACTACCTTCCCTCTACTCGCTCGTCACAACAAAAATCGCCGGGCCGCTAAACAACGTTCCGGCGGCAATTCTCGAATTCAATTTGCCTGATTGACTGTCTGTCCGCTAAATACAGAATCCTTCCGCGACGACGCACGAATTCGTATTGCCGGCCCCGAAGTCGGGAACCGTGATAACGATGTTTCCAGTTCCGCTCCCCGGAAGCGGAAACGGGAACACCACATTGAGCGGATATTGCAGCGATGCATTGATGCCCGCAGGAACCGACATCGGGTAGTGAAGCGTTGGAAGTCCGGGGGCAAGCCCGGTAACGCTCACGATAACCGTCGTTGCCGCGGTGGCCCCCGTTCCGTACACCTGGAAGCCAGCCAGATATGTCGTCATTCCCGACTGACCCGAGAGCGTGGCGATTGCTGCGGCATGTCCCTGAACTCCGGAATCCGCGATGATCGGATTGGCCGGCATGTTTGCATTGCAGATTTGACGGCCAGTCGGATCGGTCAGGATGAATGTTGGTACGCCAGAACCACTGGCGGCACCGCTGCCCCATCCCGCATTCGTAGCTTGACCAGAGACAGCCTGGGGGTTGGTGTGACCGCCGGCCGTGGGGATCGAATAAAACTGACCCATAGCAGATTCTCCGGTGTTAAAACTTCAAACAAAAATTAGCCAACCGTTTGAACATCAGCCAGACTAGAATCCGGTTGCCTGCCAAACCGCGTTCGGATCATTAAAGAACAGCCCAAACTTATCCCCCATGAAAGCCATCATGCGGAGCGGGTTGTGTTCCAGTTTTGCGTATGCGAACGGACCGTAGGTCTTAACAATGTTCGCCAACGCCTCATCAACATCCGTGACGATGTTGACGTCTTTCGGGAGCAAACTTGCCCCTTCGGCGACTTTCATCCAGGGAAGTCCTGGAGGTGGCGTCAAAACGAATGAGCCGGTCCCGGTTTGGGGAATGTAGGGTTTCGTGGTGCCATCGCTGGCTGTGTATTTCGTCCCGATGAAGTGCCACGTTTTGCCCCAGAGATCGTTGATGATTCCACCTCGCAAAACCTGATCGCTGGCCTCTTTGTTGTACTGCGCCCAATATTTGAATGAGTTGTTGTTTCGCAGGTATTGCAAATTCAACTTGTTCACCCAAACATCAGTGGTGGCCGGCACATTCAGGCCAACGGCGGTATCGTCGATGGTCTCGATGATCGAGGGGATATCCGTGGACGGATTAGACAGCAACCCTGTCATCAACCCGCCGAGATTCCCCTGATTGCTCGCCTGCATCTCGAACGTCGCCGTCTGGGTTGCGTTCGTGCTGGATTCGAGAATCTGACCCGCGTTGTTCATGTACACGGTGCCTTGCGTAATCAGTTTGGCAATCCAGAGTTCCTTGAACCGCCGTTGGCGATTTCGGAACTTGTTCATGATCCGCGTGACTTCGGTGCGACCCATGTTCTGCAATTGATAGGAAGCAGGCTCCCTCAGTGCCCGCATCACGTTTTCTTCAAAGTTGGTCGAGTTGAACGAATACGCGAAGTTGTAGATTTTCTCCTTCGCGTTTCCGACGGTGATAATTCTCGCCTCGGAACCGATGATATTTCCGGGGGCCGGCGTCATGTCAGCCGGATCGTACATCACCCGGAACGAATCATCGTCGATCGGCTCTTTGTCGAACGGATCGAACCATGCTTCGGTGAGAGGCATGGGGGTATCGTTCGGGATCTGAGCGTAGGCCGCGGAGAGGATACGCGGGTCAAGAATCTGACGTACTGAACCGTCCATCGAATCTCCTCATGCCCTACGGCAGAATGAAGTGTCTTGTTTTCCTGAAAACCAAAAGCAAAATCCGAAAGTAAGAAGTGTTTACACCGATGGCTAAATTTAGACTGACGACTAAACCTGCCCTTGCTGATCGCCCCACTGAATGAGTCCAAGGAAGGACGTACTTCCCAGCGTGAGAGCCCGCAGCGCGGCGAGATCTGCAAGGATGAGGTTGTTATCAACGAGTCCCTGCAACAGCGCCTTGCCAAACTCCTTGTTTCGCGTCACGCCGTCCTCATCTTTTAGCTTGACGAATTCATTCAGGATTGCTCGCGGCAACTCCGACCCCACCAACGAATCGCAGAACACCACGGCCGAATTCGCAAACGTGATGCTTGGAACCGTCAATGTGTTGGTCGTGTAATTGATGGCCGAAATTGACTGGGCCGTGTTCGCTCCGACCGTCACCGTATCGCCCACCTTAAACGCCCTGGCGTCGACAACCGGGACGGCAGTAGAGGTTGCCCCCCCACCAGCAGTAACTGTCGTCCGCTTGACGGGAACCCAAAGCTTCGTGGCCGTGATCTGGGCCATGACCAAGCCCGGTCGCATTTCATCTTCGTGACCGGTATTTGCCCCATCGTAGGCGTTAGTGTTGTCGATGACTCCGCGACCGTAACGCACGCCAGCGTAAGACAGCAACACATCGCGGGGAGTCGTGGTGATTCCGGTACGTTGTCCTGGAATCGGATTTGAGTACCCAAAGAAGAATCGGCGAAGATGAAGTTGTCGAGCGGAGAGAAGCTGGATCGCAACTGACTCATCAGCGAAGCGATCGAACATCAGAAAGTCTTTCATCGAATTACTCCGCTATGGGCTACAGCTTGGCTGGAAACGGTTTGAGTGATTGAGTGATTGAGTGAATGAGTGAATCTGAATGAGCTACGCCGCTGGAAGTTCCTTCAGCGTCTTTCCGAGCGGACGCAACAGCATGTTGACGCCCTGCAAGATGTCCTCAGACTTCATCTCTTCGACAACTCCGGCGACTGCTGGCGCGGCTCCACTCGCTCCCGGCTTCGCAAACCTCTGCGTACTGGCAAACGATGGCCGACCGTCAAGAGCCGCAAGATTTGCCAAATTCCAGCCGATCGACGGCCCGATATTGGTGAACATCGTCACCTCTTCAGCCGTGATCTTCAGTTGAGTCGCAAGCGTGGCCAGCTTACTTTTGTAGGCCGCTTCGACATTGGCCTGCTTTTCGGTTTGAAGGGCCGTGACGGTATTGGCAAGATTTGCCATTTGAGTCGTCATGGCCGCGATGGTTTCGTCCTGCTTGATGGATCGCTCCGCCATTTGCTGGATCATGTTCGCCAGATTGACGGCGGCAGTGGCCTGCGGATCGGCAGCACTGGCAACCGGGGGCTTTGCGGCGGTAACGGCCGGGGTCGCAGCACCGGCGGGAGTCGTTGTGGTAGCAAGTACATCGGCCACGGCAGAGCCTCCAAAAAGAACGGCAAAAGTATTTGCGAGTTCGGCGGGCATGTTCGCACCGATCGCAGGGGTCAACGCGGGAAGAGTCTGGACACCGGCCCCGGTCGTTGCCGCCTGTTTAGTCGGATCATCGGGGTCAGTTGTATCGTTTTCGTTCGGCTCAATCGTTCCCAGTAGGAGATCGACGGCCAGAGGAAGCGTTTCGGCATCGACGGCATCAGGGAGTGGTGGCAAGCCAAGCATGGCAAAAGCGCGATTCCACAAATCGCGATGTTGCTCGAATGAGCCATCTTCGGTGTCGCCCGTTCCTGCCACTGGTCCGGCATCACCGGGAACAGCAGCCGCAGCGGCATTCGGATCGTTGGCGAGTCTGACGAATGGGCCTTGACCGGCTACGATCGGGTTATCCGTCACCGCAACATGCACAAGCTGAATCGGGTAAATATTGTCGAATCCGTCCCGCCAGTTCCACCGCAAGCCAACCGAGACTTTGCGAGCTTTGTTCGACAGATAGATGGCCTGTTCCGGCGACACATATTGCGAAGTCCAGAGCGACTGTCCATCAGTCGCAACGTCGTCCATTTCGGCAATCAGATCGTCCGAATGGATCAAACCGGTTTTCGGATCGCCATGCCCTTTGCCGAGATTGAAGTTCACTTGTCGGCTCTTGGCGAGCCGAAAGTTTTCAACGATCTGTTGGAGCATTGCCGGTGTAACATCCAGCATGATTGACTGACCAGTTTCCGGGTCAATTCCGGCTTTCCATCGTCCGACAGAAAGCACATCCTTCAGGACTCGCGTGGCCTGGCTGGAAAAGTCGGCAACCTGAATTGCTGGATCAAATTTCGATTGGCCGAATTGTGCGATGATCGTGGCGGGAACGTGAGCCTCGCCGATGCGGCTGCCGGTGACTGCGAACGGTGATCCGCCCGACAGAAAGACCGCATTTTCCGGCGGCGTAGGCGTAGGCGTAGTTACATCGCGACTTGCGACAAGCTTTCTTGCTGTCGTTCGCTTTGCTGGAGTTGTCGTTGCCGTCCCCGCCATATCCGCCTCTAAATGTCGCTCGCGTCAGCCGTTCGGCTGCCTGGATTTTTGCCGCTTTGCTGCTGTCCGACTGTCCGCTGGCCGGGAGCCTTATTACCATTCCCGGCAGCCGGCACGCCTGCTGGGGCCGACAGCACCGAAGCACCGTCGGCCCCGTCGGCGTCGGTCCCGCAACCATCCGCTTCCTCACTGTCTGAGTCGATAACTGCTTCCGGTCGTTCCCAGTCAATGGGCTTCACCGGGGCCGTATCGTGGAAAAATTGGCTTCTGGCTGTTTTTGTCTGGCACTCACCACGGTTGTCGGTCGACTTGCGAAAACGATGCTTGGGAACAGCATCCGTCGTGAATTCAGTTCCGATCGGCAATTCGCCAAAATTGGCCGGATACACTTTCTTTTCGTAAGTGATCGGACCTTGGACGACTGGAGGAACGAGAGTGGCAACCATAATCCTGATTCCTAATTACTAACTGATGGTTTTCGCGGAACTCAATTTGGCGGAACGTTACGAGGTAGAAACTAGCACCGTCAACCCCCTAAACGTGGAATGGCACTCGATTGGAAACAGACAGTAGCCATAAAATGAAAAACCCGCGATAAAAGTCGCGGGTTTAGTGGGGCCAGAGATGGGCTAGAGATTTTTAGAAAAAGTTGCTTAGTCCGAAGTTAGGTCCATCCTGCCCTGTATCCTCTTTGTCACTTCGACTTCGACATTCCCAAACACCTTTTCGTGTTGCTCCAAGGCAATCCCGAGCGCGTGCATGAGTCGCTTTGCCGTGAAATAGTTCATCGTGCAAATCTGATGTACTACGATTGGTACTGGACGCATGCCGGGAGAGTTCCGATTCAATCCGAGCTCCAGAGTGAGTTCTTCCGGGGACGGACAAAAGCCGACGAAATTGAAGTAGGCAGGAGAAATTCCCTCCGCGTACCTAATTTCCGGTGGCTGTTGTGGCTGCCGACCGTTCGTTGACGGGACGATGTTCGCGGGGTCAGTCAATCCCGGTAGAGTCGCATCGGCCATTGCCGGCTTTGGTTGCTGGTCAGCCGCAATTACTGTCTCTTGTCGATCTTCCATATTATCTTCCACTCCCAATCGGTAATTTCTTGATCTGCTCCATCAACCCTTTCACTTGCCCGACCTTTGCATGCGTTTCCCCAATCGGCCTCCCACTCACCGGGATGTCCACAAATCCAGGTGGCAATCTCGCGTAATGACCTTTGGCGACAGGGCTATTTCCCACTCTGGCATGTACAGATCCGCTGGGGCCTCTGGCATGAAACACAACAGCACCATCAACGGCAGGATCGGAAATTGAGAAATCAACGGCATGCGTAATCGCGTGATTTTTCAAATCGCGAAGCACGCTTGCCGCCGCCGCCTTTGTTCCGCGCACGTCATCCGCGTGAGCGGTGTATCTGGTGCGCATTCTTTTGTGGAGCGGATTCGTTGCAGGTTGCACGAATTGACCACTTGGCAAACGACTGGTTGCATGCTCCTGGAAGCGATTGGCGAGCGTGGCATTGACGAATTTCGCGACGGCCGGTTGTGGTGGCTTTGCGACCGTGGGAGTTGGTGGTTTGGCAGTTGGCGGATGACCGTTTGTCGACGACGGCGGAACGTGAGCAGAAGTTGCGGTGGCCACGGTTGGCGGTTTACTGGCAGCTCCCGGCTGACCCGGAACCTCTCCAGCTGCAATCTTCGCAGCATCCAACGCCTGTTGAAACAATTTCTGTATCGCCGCCTCCGCTCCCGGCAATAACGGAATCCGCGAATCCTTCAACAGCTTCATCACGTCCACAACTCCCGACGTGAGAATTGCCGGCAACTGCGGGCTCGTCAGGATCGCCTCGACCAATTGAGCCATAATCTGATTCGACTGATCCAACAGTGGATCGTGGCTGATCTTAATAGAAACATTCACATCAGCCGCGAAGTTCGCCTGCACTACCTTGTCGATAAGGTAAGCTTGGAAAGATTTCTCCATCTGTCCAAGGATGTGTTCGATCAACGCATCCAAGATCAGCCGTTGAATGCTGACCATCGCGAATGAGCCGACCGCATCTCCCTCGATGACTGTTTTCGGAGGAATGTTATAAGCCTGCAATTGCTCCTGATCCAGCCCGTCAATGTGGTTGTCGATTACTGACGGATCGAGAGTGCTAGGCTGTTCGTCGATGCAGAATTCGTAATCACCGTCGGCATCCTTCTTGTTCGACAGGATCATCATGCCGCCGGCCAACCGGTCATCGTGAGCCCGTGCCATCTCGGCAAATGTATCTAGAGATTGGCCATTCTCCAAAGTGATCTGGTCCGGGACGTGAGCAACGCCACCCATCAGGACCATCTTTTGCAGGAACAATTTCCTGAGACGGATCGCCTGTTGCCTCTCTTGATACACCCGATGAGGTGCTCCGTTGTGGCGTGACTTCCCGTGTGGCTGAATGGGTGTCGGGTCGAGTGCCAACCACCACGAATTCGGCTGCGGAATTTCCAGAATATCCCCCCTGCCACCATTCGACGCTGTTGCCCCCTGTTTGCCGTACTTCAGAGAAATCCCCTCGAATTTTCCAGTGTCAGGTTCAAGGATCATTTCCGTTTGCGAGTACGGCAACGGTTCGAGTTTTCGCACAAAATGAACATTCGCCGCTTCGTTGTAATCCCACACCTTTTCAAACGCGACTCGCCCCTTTCCGACGAATTCGAGCTGATCTGCCAAATGAACATGCCAGAGCTTATCCATTTGCTCCGCTAATAATTTCGCTCGCGGATCATCACTCCCGGTCGCCTTCACTGAAACCTCGATTGATGCAATGTTGCTGGCAATAATGGCCATCGCATACTTGACCTGATAGTCACATTCCATCGTGTCGGCCAGTTCGCCGATATTCTTTGCCTCCTTCTGGATTAGCGTGGCAAGAGCGTACTTTGACATTCCCGAACGAACAGGCTTTTCTCGGAATGTCGGCGTGTCGGATTGCGATGGGCCACGGGTTATAGTGGCGTGTCCGGGCTGGCGTCCGGGTTGGTTAGCGAAATTGGCAGCACCCCGTTTGGCGCGTCTCCGTGCCGTACTAGGACCAGATGATTTCGGTTTTGCCATTTCAACTCTACCCTTTGCTCTCTACCTGATTGCCGCCGCAAACCGGCTCTTGACCCCCTTGGGTGGCCGATGGTAGCGGGGGCCAGTATCCACCGGCAACCCGAGGATTGCCAAAGCCATCGCCCAAAACCTATCGGCATGCCCAACGTCAGTCAATGCAGTCTTTATGATTGGCACGCCACCGGGGGCCGTTTCGGCTTCGCTGACTTGCTGTAGATCCAGTCGCAAAACCGGATCGCTCGGAATTTGAATTCGCTGGCTCTCGAAATAGCTCTTAGTGGTCAATGCCATCTGTCCCTGTCGCGGCCCTCCGAGTGCCACCCCCTCTACCTTATGCGGGTATTCTTCGGTCAATTCCTCTGCCAACTGATACCCGATACCTCCCATGTCGATGTTGCATTTGATGACGTTCCGAGTCAGCCGTTCCTTGATGAACTGCTTCTGGTAACGGAACGGTTTCTTTTCGAGAACGTCGATCCACCGGGTATAAGCGATCATCACGCCTTCTACCTCAACCAGTTCCAACGTCCAGATGACCGTCAAATCTTTTTTCCTGCCCACGTCAATGCCGACATACAGGTCCGGCTGATACCCAAATCGCGTGTAATAAGTCGGCCAGAGAGATTCTCCGTTTTCGCATTGCAGAATCAACTCTTCCGATAGCAATGGATTTTCAGTCGAGTCGATCCAAACGTTATCCAAGACTCGTCTTGCAAATCCGCGAAGCAACCCCTTCCTCATCTCTTCAATCCGTGTTGGCGTCATCCAGCTTGCCAACGTCCTGCCAACCGGCGACTCAAAGAAGAACCAACTATGCGGATTCATTCGAGCCATCTTCCTGAGTTCATCCTGCCAGCTATCCCGCAGTCCGGCATTCGTGATGACAATAAAAACGCAGTCGGGTCGCTTTTCGGTAGCCGCATAGAGCATATCCCAAAGATCGCGTTTCTTCCAAAACGTCACCTCATCGCAAACTATCAAGTCCGGCTTCTCGCCGGAGGCGGATGGTGCGTCACTGGAAACGATATCCAACTCCCCGCCCGGCCCTACCGCACTCCAGCCCTTCACGGTGATTCGATCTTGCAGCCACAGGTTCAGTCGCCATTCTGCGTTCAGGGATTCCAGGATAAGCCCGGCCTGCTCCTTGTCGCCAGCTGCGGCAATCGCCTTGATCCGATGTTTCGAGAACCCACACGCCCAGTTACAGATTCGAGCAACCAGCCCGGTTTTGTCGTGTCCCTTCGACAAACCTAGCCAGAATTTTCGAGGACCAGTGTAATCACTCCGCAATCCGGCCATTTGTTCAATAGCCGGGATGAGAGGCTTAACGAGGTCTGTCTGCCACGGCTCAATTATCTGATGCCAAGGGACTGGTTCAGGGCGACTATCAATCGTGATGTTGGCGAGATATGCTTCGAGCGAATTGGAAGAGAGCCGAACTAATTCGATTTTACGAAGATTTTCGGCCTCTTCTAAATCACCTAACGTCATCTCGGATTTAGATATCGGCATCGGTGGCCTTACCGAGCTTATTGGACTCTCCGAAGCCATTCACGATAGGAGGTGGTGTCGGGACATGAGGAAAGTGCGATTTGGGATGGCCGTTTTTGTGGTGTCCATTGTTTCCTGCGTTACCGTTCGATTTATGGAATTCGGCGTCGATGACCTGCCCGGCCGAAACTGGAACAGGAACCGGGTCCGACGCGAGCAATCGAACCGCCGGAGCCAACCCTAACCGTTTCAGCCGATTCGCAAATTCCTCATCCGATACCCTTTCCAAGTCGGTCCCATCCGCATTAGTCGCCGCATGCTTAACCGGAGCATAAACCCCTCTGATCTTGTTCAATTCCCTCTCGCACTCTTTCGACTTCGCGTCGGCATGGTGAATCGCAACGGCC
>Ga0207137_1052_pt1 | contig 32735 bp, 35 predicted proteins | sample Alteio_BWMinHeat_9_FD_153572 | JGI IMG/M metagenome (GOLD analysis project Ga0207137, IMG submission 153572) | Enriched cells from forest soil in Barre Woods Harvard Forest LTER site, Petersham, Massachusetts, United States -... | ecosystem: Environmental > Terrestrial > Soil > Temperate forest >...
TTCTGCGCCACTATAAATGACTTCTGGAATCAGAGGAGACCGACCCCTGAGACCTTTTCCTTCCTTTAATTTTACAAAGCCATAGTTTTCCATCATTCGAAGCGTTCGAAGCAGGTTATTGGCTGACCTTCCAGTAATATCTTCGAGCTCACTGATTGATTGTGGTCTGGTCTCGACAATCAGTTTGAGTAAGTGCTGATTTTCTTCCGAAAGTACATTTGCAAGGGATTTGATGGAGCGAAACCATATTTTTGGTTCTCCATTTTTTGGCTTGTATTGACCTCTTGCAATGGCAATGGTCCTCTTCCTGAATTGTTCAAGAGGCATAATACCTACTTTTACAGTGCGATGTTTGATCGTACTCATGATAATCACCTCTCAAGTTTCTTTATTGCCTTGTCAACCTCAACCCAAAAATCTTCCAGCAATTTGCCGGCATTTACAAATGCATATGGCCGGCCTTTATCATCCTGATCCCTGTGCCAATGATCATATGTGCGTATAGGTGCCACATTTACCTTCCCACCATGCTCAATGGCATGTGCATTATCAAATCCCATCATCCTGTTGTTATGGCGGTCATGCAAGCTAAGCGAATATCTTATTCCGTGTGGTCTGATACTGGTTGGAGTTATCAGCTTTACATCAAACTTGACCCATAATCCCCGCTCTTCATCAATCACGAATCGCGTACCCTCCAGTTCAAGCAGATTTTCCAGAGCATGATCTTTTCCAGACATATTAATTATATCACCTTATGATAGGTTTTCAATTCATTTAATATATCAATTAGTGATATATTTATCAATGCCATAACAGATCCTGGAATATTTAATCCTAAGCCAACCAAAATATTACCGGTCGGGAATATTTTGGTTGTTTTTGCTCACTTAACACGCTAATATTCCTGAGCGGGAACATGTATAGGATTAAGAATAAAGATGCCTCCTTCAAACATTACAACAACCAAACTAAGCAACTATTCTTCAAAAGAAATTGGAAAAATTATAAAAGATGCCCGCAAAACAATAGGCGTAACACAAAGAGATTTAGCGCTAACATCAGGTACAGGCTTACGATTTATTATCGAATTGGAACAGGGCAAACCCACTTGTCAGTTAGAAAAAGTTTTAACGGTATTAAGAACATTAGGAATCAAAATTATACTTGAGACTCCTTATTGCCTAACATAAAGCCTTCACACTAAATCTTTTCTCATCTTCCAATCGCATGGCCGTTAATGCATTCCCCCACACACATCCGGTATCGAGCGGATAAACACGCGGCACATCCGCTTTGCCGCCTAAACCCGCCCAATGTCCGAAAATAATTTTTTCGTTTACATTCACACGATGCGGCACATCAAACCATGGAATTACATCATGGGGCTTATGAGCAATATCTCCTTTATACGTCAACTCAAGACGACCATTGACGTCACAAAAACGCATACGAGTAAAATAATTAACGATACAACGTAAACGATCAAAACCCGTTAACGTTTCATCCCAATGATCCGGTTGATTACCATAAATATTTTTCAATAAAAAATCCGGTGATGAAGAACGCAATACGGTTTCAACTTCTGTTGCTAATTGACTCGCCTTAGCAACCGTCCAAAAAGGCGCGAGCCCTGCGTGAGTCATGACAAATCCCGTGCGAGAATCGCTGTGTAATAAGGAACGCGTGCGCAGCCAATCTAATAATTCTGTTTTATCGGGTGCTTGTAAAATCTCGTGTAAAGTATCACCTTCGTGCATTTCTCTCACGCCGTAGGCAACGGCTAGCAAATGCAAATCATGATTGCCCAAAACAATAATGTGTTTATCGCCTAGCTGTTTAACAAATCGCAATACGTCTAAGGAATGCGGACCACGATTCACTAAATCGCCGGTGAACCAAAGCGTATCATTTGCTGGATTAAATGCTATGTGTGCGAGTAGGGATTTTAATTCCAGAAAACAACCTTGAACATCTCCAATTGCATATGTTGGCATATTATTTTTCTCTAGATATATTTGGTGAAGTTAGTTAGGACGTCTTCCCCCTACGGGGGAAGGTGCCCGAAGGGCGGAAGGGGGAATACAAATATTCCAATTATTTACAATATAATTTTAATAAAAAAATTATGTTGTAAATAACCCGTAATGCAAAATATCCCCCTTCCGCCCTTCGGGCACCTTCCCCCGAAAGGGGAAGACGTCCTAATTAGCTTCATCATCAAACAACGCATTCGCTATCGCAACAAACTCTTCTACCGACACATTCTCTGCACGCAGCTTAGGCGAAATCGCAATACGCTCCCACACTGCATCACTCACACTATTCTTTAAACTATTACGTAACGTTTTGCGTCGCTGACCAAACGCCTGCTTCACTATAGCTTCAAACATCGCATAATCTTTTGCGCGATACGGCAACTCTGCGTGCGGCGTTAAACGTATGATGGCCGATTCCACTTGTGGCGGCGGATGAAACGCATGCGCTGATACCTCAAACAAAAAATCAACCTGCCAATGATATTGCACCATCACGCTTAAGCGACCGTAATGATTAGTATTCACATCAGCTGCCATTCTCTCCGCCACTTCTTTTTGCACCATAAACAACATGTCTTTCATGATAGGAGCATATTGAATTAAATGAAAAATAAGTGGCGTTGAAATGTTATACGGTAAATTTCCAAACAACCTCAACAAACGATCATCTTTTTTAATAGTATTAAAATCAAACGTCAGCACATCAGCGGGATAAACTTGCAATTCGCCTGCACGATGGCAACGCTCTTTTAATGCTGGAATGAGATCCCTATCCAGCTCAACAGCTTCCAATACTTTCGCCTGCTTTAACACGGGCAAGGTTATCGCACCTTGACCCGGGCCTATTTCAACCAAATGTTCTTTAATGCAAGGATGAAGGGCCGCAACAATACGCTCTATCACCGATTGATCTTTTAAAAAATGCTGGCCAAACCGTTTGCGAGGAATATGCACCTTACAATCGCTCTAATGCTGTTTTTGCAGGCTGAAACCCACGGGCCGCAGATTGCTGAAACCATTCCATGGCTAACGCTTTATTCGGTGTCGTTCCTATACCGTGCAAATAAAATAATCCAAGATTATATTGCGCACTCACCAAATTTTGTTGCGCTGCTTTTTGATACCAGCTAAATGCCAAGGCATTATTTTTAGCGGTGCCTTTGCCTGCTGCATACAAATAAGCTACTTCATTCTGAGCAAACGCATCGCCTTCTAATGCCGCTTGATGAAAATAATAAAATGCTTTCTCATCATTCTGCTTCACACCTTGACCTAACAAATAACGAACACCTATATTCCTTGGACTATTGTCACGATAAGCAGAAGAATGCAGAGCAAGATAATTGTTAGTTGAACAACCCACGAATAACACTGATAATCCCAGTAACAATAACCATTTCTGACTGAACATACTTTTACCTTCTTCCTCTAAATTCGGAGAACTATTATAGTGCCAACAGAAAGTATTGCATCTATTTATACACCTTTATTGGCCGATTTTTATCAGTTAACCATGGCGTATGGTTACTGGAAATTAAACATGCATGAAAGGGAAACCACTTTTCATCTTATTTTTCGTAAGAATCCATTCAACGGCAATTATGCCTTAAGCGCTGGTTTGAAAACGGTAATGGATTTTCTGAAGCACTGGCGATTTCAGGAAGACGACTTAACTTATTTAGCAACCTTAACACTGCCCACGGGACAACCCTTATTTGAACCTGCTTTTCTTGATTATCTTAGAACACTAACCTTCACTGGTAATATTGATGCCATTCCAGAAGGCACTATTGTATTTGCAAACGAACCATTACTACGCATAGAAGGCCCGATTTTACAATGTCAGCTTATAGAAAGTGCCTTGTTAAATATCATTAATTTCCAAACGTTAATTGCAACCAAAGCATCGCGTGTTTGTCTTGCCGCTCACCCCTATCCTGTCATCGAATTTGGCATGCGTCGCGCGCAAGGGCCTGATGGTGCCTTATCCGCGAGTCGTGCTGCATACATTGGTGGCTGTGTCGCGACATCCAATACACTCGCTGGAAAACATTACGACATACCAGTAAGAGGCACGCATGCTCACAGTTGGGTCACAGCATTCCCCAATGAAATGGAAGCATTTCAAGCGTATGCCGATGTCATGCCCGAGAATTGTGTATTACTGGTTGATACGTTTAACACGCTAGAAGGCGTTAAGCATGCTATTCTCATCGGTAAAAAATTACGGGAAAAAAATGCAGATTTGCTCGGCATTCGTCTTGATTCAGGCGACATGGCTACGCTTTCCATCAAAGCAAGACAATTGTTAGACGATGCAGGATTTACTCATACCGATATACTCGCCAGTAATTCATTAGATGAATACGTGATTCAAGATCTTAAAAAACAACAAGCAAAAATATCATCTTACGGTGTAGGCACTAACCTTGCGACCGCTTACGATCAACCCGCATTAGATGGTGTTTATAAATTATCCGCGATACAAGATAACCAAGGTAAATGGTTATACAAATTAAAATTATCCGAGCAAGCTGTAAAAATTTCGAATCCCGGCAGACATCAAATCCGACGATTTTTTTGTGATGAACGTTATGTCATGGATGTGATTTACGATCTTGATCTGGGTATTTCGGATTCACCCGATGTCGTGTTACTGGATAAATCATTAGAACATAAACGTTTAGATGATTATGATGGCTCAGTCGATTTACTGAAACCCATTATGCAAAAAGGAAAGATGATAGAGGAAAGTGACAGCATTCATGATATACGAAAACACGCTATTCTAGCCGCACAACACTTTTGCAAGACACATGGTGATACACAATATATCGTCGCGCTTGAGAAAAAATTATTTGATTTGAAACATGAACTGATAGATAAATTGAAATAAATACCATGCCCAATCTCTACATCGATGCAGATTATCACCGTTATTATTTCTTCATTTTTCAATCTGATGACAGACACAAACGAGAAGATGCTGAGCCTTTCATGATAAACGGCAGACCTCATCTATTTGCTGAAATCATTTTTGAAAATGCTTACTACCTAAGCTTAGACAAAGAAAAATTTGTTGAAGATGTTGAAGCAGGAAGACTCTATTTCTCGCTGATTGACTGTGTAGATAACGATATAGATGTAGACTTCGCATCACCTTTACTGGAATTTTCAGCTGAAGAATCTGAAAAAATCAGAACAGAATGCAAAAAAATACTTGCATCGCAACATCGAAAAAATTTTTTTCGCCTCTTAATTTTGCTGATGATAGAGATAAAAAATCATCCCGCACCCTTCATTACCTTTCTCATTTTGGGATGGCTTGTTGGCTTTTCTGCTCAAAAACCATCTCAGTCTCAAAAAAATACCAATAAAAACAAGGAGATAGAGAATAACTACCATCTCATCACGGGTGCATTTCCCGAGGTTGAAACACCTATTTTTCATGAACCTCACCTCGTTTTTATGAACAAAAACAGCAAACAAAAACCGTCTCACTTACTGTCTTCAGCCGAATTTATCGTCAGAGAAAATTTCTTATTGGTCGCCATTATCAACGACAATCTCAACAATTTTAAGCATATTCTATCTCAGGGATATGACTTATTTAAAAAAAATAATGACGGGAAATTGACTTTTTTACAGGCAGCAGAATACAACAGTCATCGCATTATTCACTACGTAGTGCATACATTGAAGATCAATTTAAATCGATTTCAACCCGATGAAAATCATATATTCGACTCCATGTTAATCAAAGCTATCGATAACCGTCATGATAAATTAGCACGAAAATTAGTAAAATGGGGCTTTAATATCGACCATACATTTGGCCCTGAAAAAAAGACTTTATTGCATATTTTAGCGGCCTTACCGAATGCGAATATACTGGGAATAAAAAAATTATTGGATTTACGTGCAGACATCAATGCACAAACGACTACCGAACTTACACCGATTTTCATTGCCGGCATGTACAATAATATTCCTGCCATGAAAATTTTTCTTGAGCATAACTGCCATACCGTATTAAACACATCCGTTACTAAGAACTTATTATCTTTTTGCATAATAAAAAGTAATTTTGAAACCATAGAATTTTTATTACAACAAGGCTTTGATCCCTATTTACATTTACAACATGACATCATACCTATGGTCGCAGCGGTTACACGAGGTGACACACGCCTCATGGATTTAATCCTTAAGTATAATTATAAACTGAATCAATATCCTACTTTTTCCTTGCATCTACTGCTTGCTGCATGGCACGAAAAAATCAATCTTGAAATAGCGTATTATCTCGTTAAGCGAGGCGTTAACGTAACGTATTTTGCTGAGCACGTTGAAGCTACAAAAGAATTCATTTCACCCGATACGTATCAAATGATTCAAATATTCTTGAAAAAAATTGATGAATGGATAATTGAAAAAAAATATTATAAAGAAAATAAAAACGAAATTATAGCGGCCGCAAGAAAAGAAAAACGCAAAATTAAGACTATGGAAATTCCGGAGTTTATAACGTTTATAAATAAATATCGCGGTACAAAAAGCGAGCAAGATAGAAATGAATATAGAAACAAAAAATTCTATGGATTTCTTTCGCTACTTGCAGAAAGCATGCTGTTAGCAGGTCTCGCTACTATGGCGATACTAAGCATAGCAGATCCTATATTACGACCTTTATATAGATATTTTTTAGATAAAATATTAAAACAACCTGATGATCAGAAAAACGAGCCCCTAGAAATAATCCTCATAAAAGAAAAACCCATCGCAAAAGAAATAAAACTCATCAAACCTAAACCGGTTGAAACCACTAAACCTACACCTGTCAATGAAATTAAGGAATTGATAGCGCAATTTGAATATGAAAAACATTTATTGATTACAGAAGAGGATGGGATTTCTTTTTCTAAAACCGCGAACACCTCGTTAACAACCTACGAAGTCGTCCCATTAGAAGATCATTATCGCAGCCAGCAACATCAATTAAATAATCAGATTCATTTGCTACACAAAACTTGCGCCATACTCATGCAAGATTTAAATAATAAAAAGTCTTACCTGGGTAAAACTGGCCAAGATTGTTTGAGCACTTGCATACAGGAATTAAATGCAAATCTGAACAATACTTCTTATGATTACGCCATTCATCAAAAGCATATTGAATGTTTTCAAACAACTAGAATAGATGTACGACAATCAATAAAAGAAATTGAAATCTTAATAAATGAGATTAAAACATTACAACGCGCCATAGAGAAAGAAAAAAAACAAGCTAATTTAATTAAAAAGCCACTCGCATTAAAACCTAAAAAAATAAAAATTGAAATCAAACCAACAATAGAACGCCCTATCAAAAACACATCTGCCAAACAAAATATAGTGATTACCACCAAATCTACGCATAAACCTAACATTAAAAAAACGATAGCAAACAACAGTCATTTTTCCTTATTTGCCTATGATAGCCCCGATGAAATTAAAAATGATAATCGTGTTATTTACGCAAATGAATTAATGCAGCTGATTGAAAATCTCATTCACAATAACAATGTTGAGGAAGATTACAAACAAGATGCGGCGATTTATCTTTTAATAAAAACGTCTCATGCCATTGCGCAAATCACCAGTCGATATAAAACCATCATCATGCCTTTTAGAGAACGTTTATATCACATCAGAAATAATTTCATTCATTATCCTTCGCATTGTCTTAATGAAGTAAATATTCCGTCATTTCTCAGTGAATACTTTATTCTTTTTGACAACCCTATCAAGCAATTAGCAAAAAATGGAAGCTCTGATATTATCTCAACCGATAATTTATACTCACTTTCACCTTTTATTTTAAGCAATCAACGCGATAACTTTTCTGCAAATTTAGATAATGACTCTCTCACATTGTGCTTTTCTACCCTTCATTTCTTACTTAAAAAAGCGACGATTTACTACGACATAGGTTTTAAATTAAAGCTAGATTCAAAATACATGCATGCTGGACTATTGCATGCTGCCATGCACACTATCATTTTGCATCTTAGGGAAAATTTAAAAACACTTAAGAAATTGAACAAATCTTTATTTATAAACATACACACTGTCATACCCGATATCATTTTTCTAGGCGATAAAATTGCACACCATTTCAGTGATGAACTTCCCACTTTTCAAGTTTTAGAAGGCAGACATTATTACGCGCAAGAAGATATTCCTGCTGAGTCTTTGCTAGAGGTAATGGGGAAATTGAGAGACAACCTGTTTACCGTTTCCAGTATCATGGATGATTATCTTAATGATAATAAAGAAATCATTAAGATAAAGTGTCAGGCTATCTAGCAAAAACAAAGGACATAAAACCGGACATTTAATCGTCAGAAAATACGTTTATTTTTAATAAAACACAATATAATCAATGCGATAAAACCAAAAATATCGGACATACAACCGGACATTTTAACCTCCACTAATAGGAATAAAGCAGGGTTGACAACTTACCATTTGGTAACTTACCATTTGGTAACTTACCAAATGGTAAGTTTGATCACAGAGAGGCAATTAATGAATAAATATATAAATTATTTCCCCCTTGGCATTGCAAAAGGCGAAGCTTTTTGCAATCGAATTACTGAAAGAAAGCAACTAATCAATAATATGATGAGAAACAAACATACTATTGTTATTTCTCCACGTCGTTATGGGAAATCCAGCTTAGTTCTTCGCTGCCTAGATGAAATCAATCTTCCCTCTGAACGAGTTGATCTTTTTGTTGCTGTCAGCGCCAAGGCAATCGAAGATCAAATTCTAAAAGGTGTAAAAAGTTTGATTGGCAAAGTAACAACAGCACCCGAACAAGCCATTGGATTAATAAAAAATTATATTAAAAACATTAAATCTAAATGGATAATCGGAACAGATGGAATCAATATTGAACTTATTCCAGATAAAAATAGTGACCCAGCCAACACAATTATGGAATCCTTGCAAATGCTGGAAAACGTCCTTTTCAAAAAAAATCAAAAAGCGATTTTTTTTATTGACGAATTTCAAGAAATCGGCGTGCTTGCAAATTGTGCTGGAATAGAAGGTGCTATTCGTCATGTTGCACAGGAAAGTGAAAGTCTTCATTTTATATTTTCAGGCAGCAACAGGCATGTGCTTGCAAATATGTTTGACGATAAATCAAGCCCACTTTATATGTTATGCGATCGTATCACCATTGATCGCATTAACGAAGAAGACTATATTGCATATCTCAATAAAACAGCCAAAAAAACATGGGGCAGTCATTTAAATCCAGCAGTAATCGCTGAAATATTTAAACTAGCAGAACGACATCCTTACTACACAAATGTTTTATGTGATAAAACCTGGTTAAACTGTATAGACAACATTCCAACCGTCAAAAACGTTACAAACGCTTGGAATGATTATGTATTACAAGAAGAATCAAAAACCGCGAAAGACATTAGCTCACTCAACATTTCACAGAAAAAAATTCTAATCGCTATCGCTCAAGGATTTACAACGGATTTATCCAGCAAGCAATCTCTACAAAAATTTAATCTAACAAGCGCCACTATTAGCAAATCATTAAAACAATTAGAGGAAAAAGATTATCTTAATAAAAATAAAAAGAACGAATACTTTATTGTAGATCCTTTAATAAAAGCTTCTCTTCTTTTGTTTTATCCAACTATATTTTAGTAAAGTCACCACACACCTCACGTAAATGCATTTCATTAATCGTGCCAACTATCACGCTAGTCACCCCCGGTTCTTTCAACACAAATCGCAAACTATCTGCAACCGGTCTATTGATATGACCACTCGCCAATGCTTTCTTAATCAAAACACCTTTTTGTTTTTGATGCGCATACTGAATCACTGTTTTGTCATCGGTGCATTCAGGATGATACGTGACCATCACAACATCAGCGTGATCTACACTTAAGAATCCTCCGGCTACCGTTTTAGTTGAGCAACCTATCGCGCGAATTTTTCCAGCGGTTTTTAAAGTGGACAATGTTTCAAATACGCGATCTTCTAAAATAATACGCTCATCATCCCCACTCGAATGCACTAAAACAATATCTAAATAATCCGTCTGCAAACGCTCTAAACTACACTCTATGCTTTCTGTTATTGCAGCCTTAGAAAAATCAAATGTTGATAAACCGTCTGCAAAGGTTTCGCCAACTTTAGTCGAAATCACCCAATCATGACGCTGGCCTTGTAAACATTTTCCAAGCCGCTCCTCACTTAAACCATAAGCAGGCGCGGTATCCAGCAAATTAATACCGAGATGCCGAGACACGGCTAATAAATTTTCAATTTGATTATCAGAAGGCAACTCAAAAGGTAGAGGGTATTTCACGCCTTGTTTACGTCCGAACTTAACCGTACCTAAACCAATCACACTCACTTCAATATCGGTATGACCTAAACGTCGTTTTTGCAAAACGCATCCTCCCATATGGGTTTTGCTAAGGGCGGCATAGGCCAGGAACGTAATTCACGCGCATCAAAAAGATGTGGGCTGAATTTTATATTCTGCAAATGACGCATGATGTCGTCCGTCAATCTCGGTGCAAGTGCAAGCTTAGTCGGCCAGGCAATAATCATGTTTTTGACGACTTTGATAAAAGAGGATTCCGGTTTTAATCCACCTTTTTGCAATGGTTCTGCTCTATCAATCCTAAACGTAGAAAATTGCGCGGTTGAAAAATCCAGCCAGGGGAATAAGGTATACAATTCATCGCGTGCCGCCTGAATTTGCGCTTCACTATCACGACTAACACCTTCTTCAGAGAGTGCTCCCCCTAAATACCAAATAGTAGAACCATCTTTGGCATGATGCGTCGTAATCGTAAGACGCGGCCTGCTTCCTAAACCCAGACAATGCGCATACAAAGGATAATTGAACGGTGTTTTTACTAATACCATATGCAACGGTCTACGCTGCATGGCAACTTCTTTGTTTTTTAATTTTTTAATAATGACTTCATTGCCAGCACCTGCCGTAAACACAAATTGCTGAGCGGTGACCTCCACTGCTTTACCCGACATATAAACCGTAGCGGATTGCAATTTCCCCTCTTCATCTAACTTCAATTCTTCTTCACACAACGGTTCAATTTTAAAAACAGCTTCCTGATTCGCTTTTACCAACTCCCTAACAAGAACCGGCACATCAATCACCATTTCATCTAAAGAAAACACTTCGCCTTTAAAACGAGGATGCTGAAAAACGTCAGGATAGTTTTCTTTGGGAAGCGCTTCCACATTGCTTGATAAGGTAGCGCTTGCCAAAAATCCCGTTAACTTGGATGTAAATTTATGTGGCGCCCACAAATATTGCTGAGAAGAAAGGACAGGAACGGCGGATAAATCAATCTCACCTTTGCCGCTCAAACAGAGCTTCCAGTGTGCTGGCATATCCGTCATGACTTCTGCTTCTCGTGTCATCATGCCTTGCAAGGCATACTTCATGCCGCCGTGAATAATACCTTGAGATTTATGTGTTTGCCCGCCGCCTAATGCGCCGGATTCAAATAATAATGCGGATATTCCCGCTTTATGCAATCGATTCAATAACCATAAACCGGCTATCCCGCCGCCAAAAATGACAACGTCAGCTGCTGCTACCTTTTTCATAGAATCCTCATGTGAAACGAAAGGAGAAATTATTTTTTACCCCCTCTCCTCCAGCGTTTTTTGCTGGAGGAGAGGAAGCGAGCAATTAGTTTCTGAATTTTACTCTCTTTTACGGTCTATTGAAAGTTCAAATATTGAGCAGCTATTTTATCTAAATAAATCCGAATGTGTTCCAGTACGCTCAAAAATGATTTCTATTTTTTCTGGTTTATAAATCAATAACCAATCAGGTTCAATATGACATTCTCTGCGATTACTATAATTTCCCTGCAACCAATGATCAAAATTTTTATGGGGCAGTGTTTTCCCTTCCAATAACAATTCCATTATTTTGCGTAATTTGGAAAGATCTTTTCCACGCTTACGCGCCAACTTTACGTCTTTTTCAAATCGAGTAGTATTAACAGGATGAAACACGTTTAGATTCCTAGTTTATCAAACATATCCTTGCTATTTTTATATCGCTTTAATTTCTTACGTTTATTAGTATCTTCAAACGTTTGCGCAGTCATTTTATTAGGAATGCGTATCTCAAAAGGGATACCATTATTTAATTTTACTTGTCTAAGAAACAATTCAATCGCTTCTGAAAACGATAAACCAAGCTCTGTTAAAACTAGCTCTACGTCATGTTTTAATCTTGGCTCAATTCTTGCTCTTACCGTTTCTGTTTTCATTAATTCACCCTCTTAACCCTATCTATTATTGTAGCTCAATTTGGCCACAAAATCAATAGCACACATGACACACATCGGTGCTAGCCATTTCCGTAACTTTTATCGCCGTGGATGGCGCGCTTGGAGCGAAAAACAATATCTGACCGTCTTCAACGGAAATGGCGGGGTATGATACGAGGTATGATCATTTTTTGCACTAAAAAACCGCTTGTCAATCAACCCATCCCGCACTAACCTCATGTCTCTAAATGAGGCACATCATATGATAGATTTACAAAACCCATTTGACGTCATCGTCGTAGGTGGCGGACATGCCGGCACGGAAGCAGCGCTAGCTGCTGCACGCATGGGCGCAAAAACCTTATTACTTAGCCATAACATTGAAACCTTAGGCCAAATGTCTTGCAATCCAGCGATTGGCGGCATAGGTAAAGGTCATCTGGTCAAGGAAATTGATGCCATGGGCGGCGCTATGGCAAAAGCCATCGATGTAGCCGGTATTCATTTTCGCATCTTAAATGCAAGCAAAGGCCCTGCCGTACGTGCAACCCGCGCTCAAGCCGATAGACTGTTATATAAACAAGCTATTCGCCACAAACTGGAAACTCAACCGAATTTAATACTTTTTCAGCAACCCGTAGACGACATACTCATAGAACAAGACCGCGTTATTGGTGTAGTCACTCAAATGGGTTTACGCCTTTATGCTAAAACCGTCATCTTAACAGCGGGTACGTTTTTAGCCGGCAAAATTCATGTGGGACTACAATCATACGAAGGCGGCAGAGCAGGCGATGCCCCTGCAAAAACCTTAGCGGCACGTTTACGTGAACTACCTTTTCGCATCAACCGCTTAAAAACCGGCACACCCCCACGCATAGACGGCCGTAGCGTAGATTTTAGCGTCATGGAAAAACAAGCTGGCGATACGCCGACGCCCGTCTTTTCTTTCACGGGTAAAGTGGAAGAACACCCTGAACAAGTTTGCTGTTACATCACCCATACCAATGAAAAAACCCATGAACATATTCGTGATGGTTTATCAGAGTCGCCCATGTATACCGGTGTCATTGAAGGAATAGGCCCGCGTTATTGCCCATCGATTGAAGATAAAATCATGCGTTTTGCTGATAAAACCTCTCATCAAATTTTCGTAGAACCAGAAGGATTGACGACCACAGAACTCTATCCCAATGGTATTTCAACCAGCTTACCGTTTGCGACTCAAGTGGCATTTGTACGCTCCATTCGCGGATTTGAAAACGCCCACATTACAAGACCCGGTTATGCCATAGAATACGATTTTTTTGATCCGCGCGATTTAAAATCATCACTCGAAACAAAAATCATTTCAGGCCTCTTTTTTGCCGGACAAATCAATGGTACGACAGGTTATGAAGAAGCAGCCGCTCAAGGTTTATTAGCCGGTATCAATGCTGCCTGCCTCGTTCAAGGAAAAGAAAGCTGGTGCCCAAGACGGGATCAAGCTTACATAGGCGTATTAGTCGATGATCTCATTACCCGCGGCACACAAGAACCGTATCGCATGTTTACCTCTCGTGCTGAATACCGATTATTATTACGCGAAGATAATGCGGATTTACGTTTAACCCCCAAAGCCCACGAATTCGGTTTGATAGACGATGCTTATTGGAATGCGTTTCAACAAAAACGTGAGGCTATAGAAACAGAAACAGAACGCTTAAAAACTAGGTTCATTCATGCAAACACGGAAGAAGCCCATCAATTACAACCGTTGCTGGAACAACCCTTAACACGCGAATATAACCTGCTGGATTTATTGCGCCGCCCTGGTATCACGTATCAGGATTTAATAAAGATAACAGGCGAAGGCGTGCCGGATGAAAAAGCCGCCGAACAAATTGAAATTCAGGCAAAATACGCAGGCTATATCGATAGACAAGAAGATGACATTGCAAAATCCTTAAAACAGGAAACATTAAAAATTCCTGAAGACATGAATTACGACGATATCATTAGCTTATCGAATGAAGTGAGACAAAAATTTAAAAATGTACGTCCAGAAACGATAGCCATGGCAGCGCGTATTCCTGGTATCACGCCTGCGGCTATTTCATTATTACTCGTTAATTTAAAAAAACGGAAGGTTGTGTGAGTCGATTAAATCATTTATTAAAACAAGCATTAATAGCTAATCACCATTCATTATCCCATGAAATGCAGCAACAACTGGTTCAATATCTTGAGCTCATGCTGCACTGGAATAAAGTCATCAATTTAACGAGTATCACTGAACCACGTGAGATGGTTTATCTACACATCATTGATAGCTTGTCCGTGATACCTTATTTACACGGGAAAAACATGTTAGACGTAGGCACCGGTGCAGGCTTACCCGGACTGCCTCTTGCCATTACAGAGCCTGATCAACAATGGGTATTACTCGATAAAAATAGCAAAAAAACACGGTTTCTAACGCAAGTCATTGCCGAATTAAAGCTCACTAACGTGAAAGCGGTACACGCTCGCAGTGAAGATTTTAAGTCTCAACATTGTTTTGATAGCATTCTTTCAAGAGCATTCGGTACCCTGCGTTTATTCGGAGATACAACCGAACATATGCTTTGCCCTAACGGCAAATTAATTGCCATGAAAGGGAAATATCCAACGGAAGAAATAAATGATATACCTAATGCATTCACCATTCAGGATGTCAATCCATTAACGTTAAATGGAATGGATGTAGAACGTCATATCGTTAGGCTGATAAAACGTGAAGAGGGATAAAATCGTGGGAAAAATCATTGCGATTGCAAATCAAAAAGGCGGCGTAGGAAAAACCACTACCACTATTAATTTAGCCGCGTCCTTGTCTGCCATGAAACGCAAAGTCATGTTGATTGATTTAGACCCTCAAGGCAATGCAACGGTAGGGAGCGGTATAGGCAAAGGTCAGGCAACGTATTCATCTACACAAGTATTGTGTAAAGAAGTCGACATTCAAAAAGCCTTAATCAAAACCACTGGTGGTTTTGATTTGATTGCAACCAGCCAGGAATTAATTATCGCTGAAATGCAATTACTGCAAGATGCGAATCGCGAACAACGCTTGAAAGAAATACTGGAACCAGTCAAAAGTAAATACGATTACATATTGATTGATTGCCCGCCTTCTTTAAGCATTCTGACCTTAAACGCTTTAGTTGCAGCCAATTCCGTCTTAATTCCCGTGCAATGTGAATATTACGCATTAGAAGGATTAAGTGCTTTGCTAAGCACCATTGATCAAATACGTACGACTATCAATCCGACATTACACGTAGAAGGTTTGTTACGCACCATGTACGATGGCCGCAATCGTTTAGCAACCGATGTTTCTTCGCAATTGCTCAGCCACTTCCCTGACAGAGTGTACAATACGGTTATCCCACGTAATGTACGTCTCGCTGAAGCGCCTAGTCACGGTACGCCTATTTTACATTACGATGAAAAATCACAAGGCGCGCTAGCTTATCTTGCCTTGGCCGGTGAAATATTAAGACGCGGTGAGGCGAGAAAATCATCATGAGTGACGCGCTAGAACATTCACCGTTAGGTAAATCATCTGCTTATATTTCACAGTATCAACCTGATTTACTGTTCCCTGTTCCACGGCAATTAAAACGAGATGAAATAGGTATTCAAGGTGCACTGCCATTTACAGGTGCAGATATCTGGAATGCGTTTGAAATGTCATGGTTAAATGCTAAAGGCAAACCCATAGTCGCTTACGCTGAATTTATCTTTCCTTGTGAATCCACTCATCTCATCGAATCCAAATCCTTTAAGTTATATTTGAATTCACTAAACAATACGACATTTGAATCGTTTGCAGCAGTTAAAAAAATATTGATGCGCGATCTTTCTAAAGCAGCAGGTGCTAATGTTTCAGTCAAACTCATGCCACTGACTGAAACGCCACAAACCATCGTGCGACAATTTGATGGCATTAGTCTGGATGAACTCGATATCACTTGCGATACGTATACTACACAGCCTGCTTATCTCATGACAGAACCCGAAAAAGTCACTGAAATGCTTCATTCTGACTTACTAAAATCGAATTGCCTCATCACCGGTCAACCGGATTGGGCTAGCGTGCAAATTCAGTATACGGGCAACAAAATTAATCACGCTGGTTTGCTGAAATATATTATTTCTTTTCGGAATCACAATGAATTTCATGAGCAATGCGTTGAACGCATTTTCATGGATATCATGCAATATTGTCAGCCAGAAAAATGTTTAGTAATAGCGCGTTACACGCGACGCGGCGGATTGGATATCAATCCGTGGCGCGCAAATTATCAGATAAATGATGTGGAAAATAAGCGGTTGTTTAGGCAATAAGGGGTCGCATCTCCTCAACCTACAACTTGATTACACTCTGATAGCCTTCTTGCTTTTTTCTTTAATTTTTCAATTAAGTCATTAGCGATTTTTATTTGTACCTTATCAGATTCAAACCGGCAAATGCTGCTTGATATAGCCTTATAGGAGACATTGCCCATCAAGGTTGCAATATCAGCAAGCTTATATCCACCAAATTCACGACAGATATAAATACACATATTGCGGGCATCATTCCTGATTCCTCTTGAAGAAGTGCGGATTGATGCAGGCGAAATCTTGAAATATTCAGCCACCAATTTAGTAATTGTGTCTATGTCGGCTGGAATGAGTATTCTATCAGCGCCAACTATTTCTGCAGACAAGCTATGTAGTTTTACATACTCATCAATCTGATGTCGAAATTGGTCACTTCCCAGTACAACAGAATTTTCTTTATTATTAAAAAAACTTTCTGACTCATTGGTATTATTTTCAGATTCTACATATTGCTTGTAATGATCAACAAACCGATTTTTTCCAAATCGATGAATTATTTCCACCAGATGTAGCCAGTCAGGTTTTTTCCTAATTGCCAAATAATCTGGATAACTAGACCACTCATATTTTTTTAAATCAGCGACGATTTTTGCGGTTAATGGATTTCTATGAATATAGCGGCTTAATGCCAGCAGATAATCATCTTCCGCCACCACAATAGCCTTAAAACGTCCTCTAAACACCGGCCCATCTTTTTTTTCACTGATATTTAAATAACGCGCATAACTTGAGTTCAAATATTTCATAGCTTCACTGATATTACATCTTGGTGTGTGTATAACCAGGTGATAATGATTATCCATTAGACAGTAAGCATGAATTTCAATACCGTAAATTTTAATTGTTTTTGCAATATAATTTAGAAATGCATTTTTGTGTTTTTTATTAAAAAAAATTCGTTGCCTGTTTGCGCCTCGATTCATTACATGATACCAGGCACCTTCAAACTTGATGCGCAATGGTCTTGCCATAATAAAGATTCCTATTATTTGCTTAAAAATGAAGAAGAAGAAAAATTAAGATTGAAATAGAAGAAGGAGGTCGTATGATTTATTGTTTGTTGAAAAAATTGAATTGAAACGTGAGATGTATTTCTTTTTTAATTACAATAATCACAGAAAGAAAAATTATTATATTTACATAAGCCATCAAGTCAATATTTAAATTAACTTGCAGGTTGAGGAGATGCGACCCCTAAGTCAGATGATGCTTAATTGCTTCGGCTACCCACTGATTAAGGCTCATTTTATGTTGTCTTGCAACAATATAAACTTGTCTATGTAGTTCAGGATCAATGCGCAGATTGAATTTACCAGAGAAGGGCTTTTCTGGTTCTTCATGGCGTTTATTGCAGAAAGCCAGATAATCATCGATGGATTCACGAAAAGCTTTTTTGATTTCAGTAACAGTTTTTCCTTGGAAAGTAATTACATCACGCGTGTTAATGACTTCCCCATGAAAAATATCTGCTTCATCATCAAACTCAACCTGTCCTATGTAGCCTTTATATATTAGCATTTGATACCCGCCTCTTTTAAAAATCGCCGCATTGAAACGACAGCGCCTTTATCAGTTTCTTTTTGCGGATGAGGACGATGAAAAACTGCACGTATTCCATTTAAAGCGATTCTCACCCGCGAACCATTTCCTTCAGATATTTCAGCGTTTAAAGCTTTTAACATACCCTCAATATCTTTCCATACAATACTTGCCTGAACTGGCTGTTCAAAAATTTGTTTGAATATTTTTTGGTGTTTTTTATTCATTATAGAATGGTATCATAAAATAGTACTATAACAAGAGATATGTAAATTAACTTGCAGGTTGCGGAGATGCGACCCCTGAGCTTACTGACCTCCTACACCTTGCCATCCATATGGCTGATTTACAAACCCTCCTGAATTTGACCACCCCGTATCGATATGGCCGCAGATTTTAACAGTTGGGGCTGTTTCAAATACTTGGGGATTGATAGACGAAGGGACTGGATAATATCCCGAGAAAGAAGGGCAAGAAACTTGAGTTACTGTACAAATTGAATTACACATAGCCGGATTTGATTGACACGTAAAAGAACCAACGTACGGGGCCCCATTAGGCGCCGTTTCCTGCCAAAGAAATATACCATACGTTACCGTCAATCCCATGCCTGGACACTGAGCGATAGGCCATGAAATGTTAGTGCCTGTAGGTCCACAAGAATATCCTTGGTTCACGGCTGCTGTCTCTTGAGCCAAAGAACTCGGGTTTATAGTAGGAAAAGACTGAAATTGGTAAACCACATCATTCATCGCTGTAGTAATTTCTGCATATCCTGTAGGACAAGCTGGGTAAGCGGTATAAGGTTGGTTAGCGGGCGGCGCTCCCCCAACAGTTGCCTTCACATAACATATTTTTGGACAATACTTCCCTCCAACTGTTGGATTAGCGATTGTTCCGCAAATCAAAGAAGTTGGGCATCCATTGGTATTTAGGGGTTTTCCAACGGCTTGGGTGTAAAACGATCCATTTAAAATCGCTGCCGCTGTCGCTGCATCAGGCTGCTCTACCGTAGTAGTAATCACTTGTGGTTGTGGAGAGACCTGGAATAATGGCCCAGACCAAACATAAGGATTGGTGGATTCAGACGGCTCACTTGCACTGGTGGTGCCAGTCTGAATAGTGGGATTACCTAGAATTATGGGACTGGTAGAATTAGTAGAATTAGTAGAATTAGTAGAATTAGTAGAATTCTGCGCCCAAAGCGACAGGCTATTGAAAAATAGAAAGAAACAAAAAATAATTCTTATTGCTTTCATTAACTTAATCATGAGAACACCCCCTCGTATAGCTATAATTATAGCATGGATATAACGATTAGATGCCAATTGAAATTGAATTTGTACCTCAAATGGGGTACATTTAAAAAAGAGGTGATAACCATGAGTAAAGCAGCATTTATCAGAGCACGAGTAGAACCAAAATTAAAAGTAAACGCAGAACATATTTTAAGCTTGCTGGGTATCACGCCAACACAAGCTATTACAATGTTATACAGTCGCATTGCGCGTGAACATGAATGGCCTTTAGAATTAAAAATTCCAAATGCAAAAACAGCTCGCGCAATCAAAGAAACAAGAAAAGGCAAAGGTATAACTATTTGTAAAGATGTAAACGATTTATTTAAAAAATTGGAAGAATAATGCTAATCCCTGGATATAAAACCAGTTTTAAAAAGGACTTAAAACTTGCAAAAAAGAGAGGGAAAGACATCCAAAAGCTATACGATATCATTTCTGATTTAGTCCACGAAAAACCATTAGCAAAGAAACATGTAGATCATCCATTAAAAGGTGAGTACAAAGACTGCAGAGAATGTCATATAGAACCAGATTGGTTGCTTATATATCTCACAAAAGATAATAACATCCTATTTATCCGAACAGGAACCCACGCTGATTTATTTAAATAGCGAGATTACACCATGTCTTCACCAACTGATCAAAACACTACCCACTTTGGATATAAAGACGTACCACTCAATGAAAAAGTAAAACTAGTCGCCGATGTCTTTCGTTCCGTTGCGCCTAAATACGATTTAATGAATGACGTCATGTCTTTTGGCCTGCACAGACTATGGAAGCGTTTTACGATAGCGAAAGCTGACTTACGAGCAGGCCACATTGTGTTAGATGTCGCATCGGGTACCGGCGATCTCGCTATCGCGTTTGCGAAAATCGTTGGCACGACGGGCAAAGTCATCATGACAGATATCAATGAAGCCATGTTACAAGTAGGACGTGAACGTGTGGAAGATGCTGGCATCATAGGCAATATCAATTGCATTCAAGCGAATGCTGAAAGCCTGCCATTTCAACCTAATTATTTTGATTGCATTAGCATTGCGTTTGGATTGCGTAATGTCACGAATAAATCAGCGGCTCTTGCATCTATGTATCGCATTTTAAAACCGGGTGGAAAATTATTGATTCTGGAATTCTCTCATCCGACTATACCCATGCTAAATAAACTATATGATTCTTATTCTTTTCACGTGATACCTAAAATGGGTGAGCTCATTGCAAATGATAAAGCGAGCTATCAATATCTGGTTGAATCCATACGCATGCATCCCGATCAGGAAACATTAAAGACCATGATGATGCAAGCGGGATTTGAAGATGTGAATTATTTTAATTTAAGCGGCGGCATTGTCGCATTACATATGGGATACAAATATTAAAATGATGCTTTCTTCTTTAACCAAAGCCATTAATGCGGCACTGCATCTTGATCCTGAATCAATACATCGTATCGCCAAACTAAACGGCAAGACTATTAAAATGGAATGGCTGCCACTGCATTTCATTTTTCTTTGTCACTTTAATGAAAGCGGTATTAATTTGATAAACGATGAAGATGTAGAAACAACGACGACTATACGCGGCACACCGCTACAAATGTTAGGCGTCATGATAGCAAAAGAAAATCGTCAACGTTTTTTTGCCGACGATATTATCATAGAAGGTGATGCAGCATTCGCTCAAGAAGTCATGGATTTATTCGATCACTTACACATTGATTGGGAAGAATATCTCTCTCGTTTAACCGGTGATGTACCGGCTTATCATGCAGCACGTCTTTATCGTCGATTCAAAACTTTTCTCTCGCATTCAAGTAAAAATGCGCAGCAAGATATAACCGACTACTTGCATGAAGAAGGAAAATGGCTGCCAGGACGTGAAGCATTAAACGATTTTTTAACTGACATTGATACCTTACGCATGGATGTGGATCGCCTTGAGGCGAGAATCCATCATCTAGCCACACGAATAACTGAAGACAAGGAAACACCGTGAAAGTATTCACTCGATTATTTCGTTTAATCCGCATTAATTTTATTTTAATGCGTTACAACATTGATGAATTATTATTAGGCACTCACTGGTTTTTTCCCTTACGTTTTTTTATGTATTTCAATCCGTATTACTGGACATCTGTTAACAAACTATCCGCCGGTGAACGCATACGACTTGCGCTTCAAGACTTAGGGCCTATCTTTGTTAAAGCAGGACAAATTGTTTCAACACGACGTGATTTATTACCCGATGATATCGCAACAGAATTAGCAAAATTACAAGATAGAGTTCCTCCCTTTTCTAGCGAGCAAGCCAAAAAAATCATTGAGGCGGCGCTTAAAAAAACCATAGAAGAAACGTTTTCTACGTTTGATATGACACCGCTTGCATCTGCATCCATTGCGCAAGTTCATGCTGCCACTTTATTAAGCGGTGAATCCGTCGTCGTCAAAGTATTACGGCCCAATATCAAAAAAATGATAGATCGTGATATTGATTTACTCATGAGCTTAGCCAAATTTGCAGAAACCTTCTGGGATAAAGCCCGTCATTTCAAACCCATTTTATTGGTCGATGAAATCGCTCAAACACTGAATGATGAATTGGATTTAAATCGTGAAGCAGCGAATGCTTCGCAATTACGCCGCAACTTTGCGCAATCTGAAACATTATACATTCCAAAAATACTATGGAATTACACGCATACCAACATATTAGTGATGGAAAGAATTCACGGCATACCCATACACGATATCGACACCTTAATCACATCCGGCATTAACATGAAAAAGTTAGCCGAACGCGGCATAGAAATCTTTTTCACTCAAGTTTTTCGCGATAGTTTTTTTCATGCGGATTTACATCCCGGAAATATTTTTGTCGAAGGTAAAGATCCTGAAAATCCAACATATATTGCCGTTGATTTTGGTATCGTGGGTTCACTGAGTCATGATGATCAACGTTATCTTGCCGAAAATATGATTGCGTTTTTCAAACGTGATTATCAACGCGTGGCAGAATTACATATTGCCTGCGGCTGGTTACCACCCGATACACGCATTGATCAATTTGAGGGAGCGATTAGAGCGGTTTCCGAACCCATTTTCGAACAACCCTTACGCAATATTTCATTTGGGCAATTATTAATGCGATTATTTCAAGTGGCGCGCCGTTTTAATATTAATATTCAACCGCAATTAATATTATTGCAAAAATCCTTATTAAGCATAGAAGGATTAAGCAGACAACTGGCACCCGACCTTGATCTTTGGACAACCGCTTCACCGCAAATTGAAAAATGGCTGAAAAAACAAATTGGTTTTAAAGCGTTTCTTCGAAGAGTAAAAGACAACTTACCTTTATTATCCGAACAACTGCCACAACTACCCACTCTCATTTATGAAACATTAAAAGAAACCAAACATCAGCAAGAAAAAAATCGCTTTACGCAAGCGTCTGCTTATTTACAGACGCTTGAAATAAAACAACGCGAGAAAAAAATAAAGTTTGGATATTTTATAGGTGGAGTGGGGATAACTTTGTTAGTAGTATTATTATTTTTTAAAATTACTTTTTGAAAATGACTTCATAATCGCACTGCGTAATACTGCTTTTATTTCTTTACTTTTTGCAACATTCATCGCCAACCGATCTTTTTTATCTTTTATTAAAGGATCTGCGCCCTGATTCAGCAGCAATTTAACAACACCCATTTTTTTATCATGGGCAGCCATATGCAATGGAGTACTCCCATTTTCTGTTGCAAGATTAATATTTTTCTCTGTTATTAATCTTTGAATCACATCAAGATCATCTTCACCAGCAGCAAAATGTAATGGTGTAATACCAGCATTATTTTGACAATCCCTATCAGCACCACAATCACATAATAAATAAACCGCTTTTCGTCTATCCTCATCCAAATTTACATCAAGAATCAAATGAAGCACTGTATCACCTATGTCGTCTTGAATATTGAGATTCGCATTAGGTGCTTTTAATAGCAACGCAATCATTTCAAATCGACCATTGATAGCAGCAAGATGTAACGCCGTTTTACCATCTTCTGTTTGAATATTCACATTAATATTAGGTTCTTCTAATAACCGTTTAACGATTTCTATTTGATTATTGAAAACAGCGACATGCAAAGGCGTCAAACCTCTTGTATATTTCATATGAATATTGGGATCACAATCAGGATTGTTTTTTAACTGATGATCCACTTTTTCGATACTATCATCTCTCACTGCAGACAAGAGAAACTTATCTGCTTCTAAATTCGAAACACATTGAAAGTAAATATTACCTTTTAATTGCAAAAACACATTATCCATCGTTTCAATATCCCAAACACTCACCATAGGTGTTTTATCTGTCATTTTACATTCGCTTAAATAAGCAAAAAATTCGTTGTGCACCGTGAATGCTTGGTCGCTTTGCAAAAATTCCAGAAAACTTTCATTTCGCAATGCAGATTCTTGCAACTGTTTTCTTCTTTCCAACATAATATTTGCACTTTGATCAGCAAGTTCTGGTTGCATGTGATGATGAGCCAGCCGAATAAAAACCTCATCGGGTAATAATATGGCTTTTAAAAGCGCTGAATTCACTTCATTACGAAATTCGGGTGAGTTTAATTCTTTTGTTCTAATATCTGAAATATCTTGAGCAATTCCAGCTTTATAATAGATATACCAATTATGCGGTTGATAATGGCCTGGATCGGGCAAACGATTAATAACGTCTTCCGTTATGGCATAATTACCTTTCAATCTTGCTGCTGCAAAACACCAATCACCGTCTATTTTTACAACCTGATTACTACCATCTACACCCATGTTTCCGATTTTAAGATCGATTTCATTCATAAGAAGAGACATGACCATCACCTCTCCCATGTTTTTGTATTTACCAGATAACACGCCGTAATGAAAATCATCCCCCAAAAAAACGCCTGAACGAGTAGCAAAACTATAAAAATCACTTACACCTTTGGATATAACATACATATCATCTCTATTATCTAACATGATTCTGTATTTAGGATGATTGGGAATAAATACCCTAAATAATTCCTGAGCATAGACTTCACGTTGAGCAATATCATATTTTTCTGGCGCAAAATATTTCATAAACCATGTTTTTTGATTCTTTATTTTTTCGTGCAATTCCACTGAATGAGACACCTTGTTTACTGCAGAATGCATCTCCAAAAATTCATAATCTTCAGCGGATTTCCATCCCGGTGGATGAGAGATATTACGGTCGTCCTTCATGAAACCATCCTCATTATTTATTGTTATTTAAGTATAGTTGATAAGATTATTTAATAAGTTATATTCTAACACATTGAAAAATAATTAAAAAGTGAAAAACCATTTTCATTCTTGTCGTCTATAATGAGTATGTTACACTGACGACAACATAATAATGGCTAAAAATAGGTGCAGAATGAATGGTCGCGATCAAGAATTAATAACGGAAATCAATGCGTTAGTTGATCATTTAAAATCAACAATTGATCGTTATAACGATCATATTTTGCAACTAAAATACTTACATTCAGAACTCACTAACGCAAAAAAAGAGATACACAATAGTCCTGCTGAAATTAAAAAATGGGAAGAAACCATCAAAACAACAACGCAAAAAATAAAAGAATTAGATAATAAATTGCCCGGCGTTCACCCTAATCCCGACTCCCCATCCTTTCTCATGCACAGGAAGTTTTGATCTCCTACCTTCTATACCTCGCGAGCGTCGTCGCGATCTTGTCTTCCATTTCTTTAAACTTCCACGTCATGCCTTTATTACCATTCACCATGATAACGAATGCAAAAATCTCATTATCAGCCGTCATCACATAACCGGCCAAGCTAACCACGCCCGAAATGGTGCCTGTTTTTGCGCGCACTTTGCGGGCAATATTTCCCATGCGATGTTTTAAGGTACCATCCACACCGGCTATAGGTAACGCTGAAATAAACGCATCATTGGTCGATGCGTGATGAAAAGCAAAATCCAGCACTTGCATTAATTGTGCAGGTGTCGTGAGATTAGAAGGCGATAAACCAGAACCATCCAGAATTTTTAAGCCTGCCGTATTCACACCGGCTTTTTTACTCAAAATTTGGGATACCGCTATACTACCATTCTCCCAACTACCAGGCTGTCCCATATACACTTGCCCTAATTTTTTAAATAAGGCACCGGCTATCACATTATCGGATTTCTTTAGCATTTCCATGATCAATTGAGATAAAGGTTCTGAAACATGATGCGCAATCATGGATGGATTTTTAGGCGCAACGCCAAACGTCACATTGCCATTCACCGTAATACCCATGTTATCCAATATACCTTTAAACAAAGCACGGTTATAACCGGGAACATCAGTCACAACATAACTCACCCCCCAAGCGTCTTTACCTTTAGGCATACATCCATCAATTTCCAATCCACTAGAAAGATCACTGGATAAATGCACACCACAAGCAGAACGATTAGGTTTGGTTACAACATAATTTCGAATCAGGGGATAAAAGAAATTGGGATAGGTTTCAACAATAGCTGCTTGTCCTGTAACTCGGGATGGGGTGACTTTAAACGGAAGACAATTGTGGTTGATAATACTCGCGCTAATGGGTGCTGCGTAACAATAACCTTTATCTTTCCATACCCAATCTGGCCCATAAAATCGCTGGTCGTATGCGGTATTATCAATGTAAACATTACCAGAAATGCCTGTGATTTCCTGAGCTCGTAGATTCAAAATTAAATCAATGAGATCGTTATAAGTGAGTGATGGATCGCCGGCCAATACGATATACAGATTTCCTTGTAACACCCCATTTTTAATGGTTGAAGCATCCGTCAATAATTGCGTTGAAAAACGATATTCTGGTTTTAAATAAATGAGTGCGGCTTCTGCTGTTAGCACTTTTAATGTGCTAGCGGGTGTTAACGTTCTATAAATATTACGAGAATAAAGCTGTTCTCCGTTACGCATGGACTTTACATAAACACCAATATTGGCATGGGTATCCGCTTGAACAGCGTTAATAATATAAGTCAGCTGATTGGGAAGATAACTTCCACGAACGGCAGGCAGTTCATTCGAAGGCGATACACGACGGCTTTTGACAACGGTTATTTTTTTTGAGCTAGATTTCTTTGAAACCTGGTGAGTTCGCGGCTTTTTCGTGTGTTTATGAACGTTATTCGCATTGACTCCATTAACACAACCCATCATCAACCCAATACCGACTATTAAATATACAAGTTTCATTACATCTCCATTATGCAGCCGGTAACATTTTTCTACCGTAACTGATATCCTAGTAATTTGTTATACTCAAACTCGATTATTATAGAGGAGTTTCCTATATGTTAAACATAAAAGAATTTCTTGGCCTTGCTTATTATACCAGTGACCTTGACAGGTTTCTTGCCGACTTCGACAAAACTCATCATAAAATGTCCGCCTCGCAGCGCAAAGAAGTCGAAAAATATAATCGGATTTTTACGGAGCGCGATCATGCTCTATCAACCCGCAAAAAAGAAACGTTCTGGAGCCTGTTTTAGGATAGCGTATGAAACCATTACTTAAACAACTCACACCGTTTATCACCGTTGGCATTATTCTTGTAACACTCTTTTTTGGCATGATGTTACTGGTTTACTTGTGTTTAATCGGCGCTATTCTGGGTCTTATATTATTTATTGGTCGCTCAATACAACGTAAATTTTTTTCGACCAGAAAAAAACCTGCTCAAAGTGCGCGTACTGGACGAATTATAGATTCAAATGACTGGAAAAAATTATAAAAGGAAAACTATGACACTCTCATGGAAAGAGCATTATTTAAATAATCGTCATGCTGAAATGGCCGCTGCTGATATTGATTTGATTAAAAAACTCTCCGAAAAAAAAACCACTTTTAACCCGTCTTTATTATGATACGCATGAATCTAAAAAAATTTTACACTTACGTTTAATACAATTACACAAACCCATTTCATTGTCAGACGCCTTACCCATGTTAGAAAATCTCGACTTACGCACGGACAGTGAACGCTCCTATAAAATAACATCAAACAATAAACATACTTTTTTTATCAGTGATTTTAGCGTTGTTTACAACAATGGAATGATTGATATCCATAAAATTAACGATTTATTTCAAGATGCGTTTACGCATATTTATTTTAATCTTAGTGAAAATGACGGCTTTAATAAATTGATTCTAGGAGCTTCCCTATCTTTTCGCGAAATTATTATTTTACGAACGTATGCAAAATATTTACGTCAAATCGGATTTCGTTTTTCACAAGCTTATATTGAATGCGCATTAACTCATCATCCTGATATTACTAAACAGTTAATTTCTCTTTTTGAGACCCTGCATAAGCCCGTAAAAAATAAACGGAACTCTCCTCAAAAAATAGAAGATGCCATTTTAAAATCGCTAGAATCTGTCAGAAGTCTGGATGAAGATAAAATTATTCGCCAATTACTCGCTTTAATCAAAGCCACTTTGCGCACCAATTTTTATCAAACTCATGATGATGGTCGTTACAATGAAACAGTTTCCATTAAATTAAATTCACGCACCATACCCGATCTCCCGCTACCTACACCGCTTTATGAAATTTTTGTTTATTCAACGCGTTTTGAAGGCATTCATTTACGCAATACTAAAGTTGCTCGTGGCGGCATTCGCTGGTCTGATAGACCAGAAGATTTTCGCACAGAAGTATTAGGTTTAATGAAAGCACAAGTCGTTAAAAATGCCATCATCGTTCCATCGGGTGCAAAAGGAGGATTTGTTTTAAAAGAACAAAAAACACAAAAAAATATCAAAACAGAAGTCATAGAATGTTATCAATTATTTATTAAAAGCCTATTAGATATCACGGACAATATTCAGAATAAAAAAATCATTCCGCCTAAAAATGTTGTCTGTTACGACGATAACGATCCTTATCTTGTTGTCGCAGCGGATAAAGGAACAGCCTCTTTTTCTGATATCGCAAACAACATTTCTAAAGAGCATCATTTCTGGTTAGGTGATGCATTTGCATCAGGCGGCAAAACCGGTTACGACCATAAAAAAATGGGCATTACAGCGCGCGGCGCATGGGAATCCATCAAACGTCATTTTCGTGAATTGGAATGTGATATCACAAAAACCGATATCACAACCATTGGTATAGGTGACCTGAGCGGTGATGTATTTGGAAATGGAATGATATATTCCAAACATATTAAATTAATTGCTGCATTCGATCATAGACATATTTTTATTGATCCCAATCCTAATCCCGATGTTTCATACAAAGAACGTGTCAGACTATTTAACTTACCCACTTCTTCCTGGGAAAATTATAATTCTAAATTAATTTCCAAAGGTGGCGGTGTATTTAAACGTACAGAAAAATCCATTTCACTCACAAAAGAAATGCAAAAAATATTAGATGTCAACGACACAGCTGTCGCACCGAATGATTTAATACGCATTATTTTAAAAGCACCCGTGGATTTATTATTCAACGGCGGTATTGGCACTTATGTTAAAGGAAGTACGGAAAGTGATGCTGATGTAGGTGATAGAAGCAATGATTATTGTCGCATCAATGGAATGGATTTACGTTGTAAAGTAGTAGGCGAAGGTGGAAACCTCGGATTCACGCAAAAGGGCCGCATAGAATATGCTTTAAAAGGCGGATTAATTAATACGGATTTCATTGACAACTCTGCGGGTGTTGATTGCTCAGATCATGAAGTCAATTTAAAAATTCTTTTAGATAATGAAGTGAAACTTAAAAAATTATCGGAGAAAAAACGCAACGACATTTTAATGTCAGTGACTAACGAAGTTGCTACTCTTGTATTAAATGATAATTATTCTCAAGCCTTATTAATGAGCTTCTCTGCTCACGCTGCCATTAAAAATTTAGGATTACATACCAGTTACATACAAGAATTACAAAGCGCTGGTTTAATCAATAGACAAGTTGAATGTTTACCTACTGATAAAGAATTACTGGATAGAAAAGCAGCGGGGCTATCTCTGACGCGACCTGAATTAGCTGTGTTACTCGCTTATACAAAAATTATTATCAAACATGAAATTTTAGAATCTACGCTACCGGAAGATCCGTTTTTAAGTCAAATACTGGCTACGGCATTTCCAGCATCGCTTAAAAAGAAATATCAATACGCAATGAATGAACATAGCTTAAAACGCGACATCATTGCCACTCAACTGAGTAATGAAGTTGTTAATGAAATGGGGATTACCTTTGTCTATCGCCTGCAAATAGAAACCGGTGCGACAGTCGAAGAAATCATACGGGCTCATGCAGTTTCTTCACGTATTTTTGGAACCAGTGAATTACAAAAAACCATTGAAGCATTGAATTTTAAAATTCCCATGGTAGATCAATATGAAATGTTATTTAACATTCGTCATCTCATTAATCTTTCTACGCGCTGGTTTTTACACGGCAATCATCTGAAAGGAGATTTAGCTAAACTGATTTCACATTATTCTTGTCATATTAAAACATTGGCAGAATTAATACCAACTCTCATGTCTGGACTGACCAAACGTTATTTAACAGAACTGACGGAACGCTTTTTAAAAGTCGGCCTTCCTATCCATACAGCGCGTCGTATTGCAACTTTCCGAGCGATTTATACTTCGCTTAATATTATTGATGTCGCAACAATAAATAAATTTGATTTACTAAAAACCGCTAAAGTATATTTCGCAAGCGGTGAACGCATTAACTTACTTTGGTTCCGTGATCAAATTGCAAGTGACACAAGAGACGGCCACTGGAATACACTAGCACGCCTCACACTGCGTGATGAACTCGATATAGCTCAACGCCAATTAACAGAATCCATTATGAATAAAGATAAAAAAGAATCGTCAGCTACGAAATCCATTGATAAATGGGTAAATGATAATAAACGTGCGCTGTCACGCTGGGATAGATTACAAGAAATGTTACATAGCAGTGCACAAGTCGACTATACCATGTTCTTTATTGCGATTCGGGAGTTACTGAGTTTGATTATTACGAGTCAGTAAATAAAATAAACTCTTTTTCCGTCTGCACGCCATCTAAATTAACATCCCATGTATCGTGTGGCACATCAGCTGCTTCTTGTGCTGCATACGCTAATCCTATGATAAGCGGTCGTTTAATCGATTCTTTATGCAAAAAAGCAAACGTACGATCGTAATACCCACCACCTGTACCTAAACGCCTCCCTCTTAAATCAAATGCGATTAACGGTGTGATGACTATATCCAAATCTTGTGGTTTACATTCCACTGTATCATTCACGGGTTCGAAAATAGCATAACGATTGCTTTTCAATGCATCACCTTTATTGTAACGAATAAAACGCAAACTATTTTCCTGCGTCAAAACAGGCAGATAACAGTGTTTTTTTGCTTGCCAAATGGCTTCCATAATAGGCAACGCATCAAATTCATCTTTAAACGAAAAATAACAAGCAATATGCTCACTTTTCTTAAATATAGCTTGTTGAATAAAAAGATCAGCCGCCGTTTTTGCAGCTTGTATTTTATATGCCGGAGATATTTGCTTAAGCATTTCACGAAATGGCATTCTAAGCGCTAATTTTAATGGGGCATTACAGGATTGCATTGGTTCTATTCATGGTCGTCTCTAATTTTTCTTGTAAATCTAAAATATGTTGATTAATTTTTGTCGTCATCGTATTTTTTTGCTGGTCGCCTTGCAAGAATTCATAGGTAATATTTAAAGCAGTAATAATAGCAATACGTTCAAGATTAATTGCCTTACCTGATTCTTGAACCTCTGCCATTTTATCATGAAGATATTTTGCCGCTTGCTGCAATGCTGACACTTCTGACTCGGGACATCTCACGGGATAAGGCTTACCTAATATTTCTATAGTGGTGCTCACTATTTTATCGGTCATGGTTGTGTCTCCATGGCTTTAAGTTTGGCGATTAACGTTTCTATTTGCGAGATTGCTTTCTGCTGCCTCGCCATCAGTCCTTGCTTTAAACTATCATGCTGCAAAACAAGTTGTTGTATTCTCTTTTCGAGATGATGCAATAGCTCTTCCATGATTATTAAGATCCTATAGCGAAAACCCATATGCATCATATAATATACCCACTATCAGCGTAAACAGGTAAGTATCTATCAGGTATAAATGAATAACCTCAACGAATGGCAAGCGCTTTTTGAACACCAAAAAACCCTATCACATCAACATATGCGTGACTGGTTTGAAAAAGATGGGAAACGTTTTTCTCAGTTTCACTTAAAGTCGGGTGAAATACTGTTAGATTACTCAAGAAATCGTATTTCCAGTGAAACCATTTCATTATTATGTCATCTTGCGGATGCTATGCAATTGCGTCAAAAAATATCCGCTCTTTTTTCCGGTGAAAAAATAAATATCACGGAAGATCGGCCGGCCTTGCACACTGCATTACGCGATAGCAAGCAAACAGAAAAGCGAGTCGGCGGTGAAAACATTACTAACCTCATTGCAAATACCTTAGAAAAAATGCGTAACCTAGTTTCTTCTATTCACACGGGGAAAACAGTCGGAGCGACTGGAAAACCCATTCAACATATCGTTAACATTGGTATTGGTGGGTCACATTTAGGTCCCATGATGTGTACGCATGCATTAAAAGAATTTGCTGTATCACAACTGGATATTCATTTTATTTCCAGTGTGGATGAAAATCAGTTAGCCGCTGTCTTACAAAAAATTAATCCTGAAACAACCTTGTTTATTTTGTCTTCTAAATCCTTTTCAACCATAGAACCACTGACCAATGCTGAAACTCTATCTCGTTGGCTAACCCATCATCTAGGTCAAGACGCGGTTAAAAAACATTTCATTGCGATTACGGCGTGCAAACAAAAAGCCCTGGCATTTGGAATAGCCGAAGATAACATTTTCCCGCTGTGGGATTGGGTAGGGGGACGCTATTCCATCTGGTCTGCGATTGGATTACCGCTCATGTTAATGATAGGGAATGAATCCTTTCAACAATTCCTGCAGGGCGCAAACGA
>Ga0207137_1054_pt1 | contig 32323 bp, 28 predicted proteins | sample Alteio_BWMinHeat_9_FD_153572 | JGI IMG/M metagenome (GOLD analysis project Ga0207137, IMG submission 153572) | Enriched cells from forest soil in Barre Woods Harvard Forest LTER site, Petersham, Massachusetts, United States -... | ecosystem: Environmental > Terrestrial > Soil > Temperate forest >...
CTATGTACAACGGCGGTTTTGCCATCGACGCACAATTGAACCCACGTCCCATAGGGCCTATCCAAAACGATTTGCTGGCGGCGCTGCCCTCTGAGGAACTGGCCTTGCTGCTGCCCCACCTGGAGTTCGTGCACCTGCCGTTTGACAAGCAATTATACGAATACGGCAGCAAGCTCACTCACGTATATTTCCCGACTACGGCGATCGTTGCCTTGCTCTATGTACTGGCCGACGGCGGCGTCACTGAAATTGCAGTGATAGGCCATGAAGGCCTGGTAGGTATTTCTGCATTAATGGGCGACAGCGCGCTCGGGACCGCGATGGTGCAAAATGCTGGCCACGCCTACCGTTTGCGCGCTTCGGTCCTAAAGGACGTGTGCAGCCATAACGGAAAATTGCAGCAACTGATGATGCGCTATACGCAGGCGCTGTTTGCGCAGATGGCGCAGAATTCGGTGTGCGGCCGCCATTACTCCATCGATCAGCAATTGTCGCGCTGGTTGCTCGACAGGCTGGATCGTCTGCCCGCCAATGAAATGAAAGTCACGCAGGAAATGATAGCCAATATGCTGGGCGTACGTCGCGAAAGTGTGACTGAGGCCGCAGGCAAGCTGCAGCAGGAGGGGTTGATTCAATATCGTCGCGGCAATATCACCGTATTGGACCGCGAGGGTTTGGAAATGCATGCCGGTGAATGCTATCAAGTGGCCAAGCACGAGTTCGACATGTTGCTCTCCAACTAGTGCGTCCGGGTATTGGCGCTATCCCGCCTGATTCGGGAAGGGAATCCTTGCCTCCACGACGGTACCTCGGTTTCCCGCTCCCGCTTTGACGCTAAAGCTCCCACCCAATAGCAGGGCGCGTTCGCGCATGCCGAGCAAACCGTGGGAACGCGGCTTCTTGATGGCGTCGGGCGAGATGCCTATCCCATCGTCCTGGATTTGCAGCGTGAGCCCCGCGTTGACTCTCGCCAGGCTGACCTTGACCCGCTTGGCCTGTGCATATTTGGTCACATTGGTCAGCGATTCCTGCACTATCCTGAATAAGGCAATGGCCCAGGCCGGGTCGATATGGTCAAATTCTTCCGCTATATCTACCTGAATCTCCAGGTTGGCCATCCGTGCCGTGTCTTCGCAGTGATTTTGTATCGAGGCGGCCAGTCCGAGGTTGTCCAACATGCTAGGGCGCAAACCTTCGACGATACGCCGCTTCAGATCTACCGCTTCCAGCAGGGCTTGCTTGGCCCTTTGCAATTGCGTTGCCAGTTCCGGCGCCCTGGTTTGTAATTTTTCCTTCACCATGGACACGTCCATGCTGATCGCCGTCAGGCTGGAGCCCATTTCGTCGTGCAGTTCGCGCGCCAGCTTGGCCTTTTCTTCTTCTGCCACATTCAACAAGTGGCGCGAGAGCACGGATAGTTGTTCAGTACGCGTCAACACCGTCGATTCCAATGTGTCGTTGGCGAGTTTGAGCTTTTCTTCTACATTTCTCTGTTTGGAAAAACTGTTCTGGATCAGCCTATAAAACAAGATCAATACCAGCAAGGCTATGCCGTTCAAGCCTGTGCTGATCGCCAGCGCACGATCGTGTTCGGTGTAAAAACGGTTGCGGCGCGCCGTCAGCAGCTCCAGTTCTTCCTTTTCCATGATCACGTCTTGCAGGCGGATTTCGTCCATGATTTCCCGGCCCTCGCCCACGTGTACCACTTTGACGATTTCCGACAGGCCGCCCTCCTTGTACAGGGCGGAATTTTCATCGAACATCTTCATTTTCCGCTTGAACAGACTTTGCAGCTGCGCCAGGTTTTTGACCTGGGCCGGATTGTCTTGCACGAGTTGGCCGATCAGGCTGAATTCGTCATTCAGTTTGGCGACGGCGGTCTTCCAGGGGCCGAGATAGACCGCGTCATCCGACAGGTAATAGCCGCGCAGGCTGCTTTCCGCATCCATGATGAGCAGGTTGATGTTTTTCAGATGGTCCTTGACGCTCCAGCTATGCTCCATCCAGTCGTTATTGAGTTTGAGCTTTTGCAGGTTGCGATAGTCGGAAACGGCATTGCCTACCAGGATCGCCAGGCAAGCGACGAACAGGGCGGTAATGTAGACCGGTAAAGAGCTGGAAGGGGATTTGTCCACGAGAGTGTCCTTAATGGGATCAGTCGCCAGATGATTTCATGGATTTTATTGCAGAAGCGACGAGATTTGAATTTATATTGCTTTCCATAAAGTCACAATCAATCACAATCGCTCAAAATGGGTGCTGTAGTCGCAATCCTACAGTGACATCCGTTTGCGCCGATTGCAATCGAAATTTGCAGTCCCTAGAATGAATATGTACAGGCGGATGTAATGCTGAGGGCAGGCGCGGGTCATGGTGTGATTTCGTCGAGAGGCAAACAGGCCCAAGGTTAACTATGACTCTGGATAAAAAATTGAAAGTATTTCTGATAGAAGATGCCTACAGAATTCGTTCAGTGCTGACCGATATTTTGCAACAGGCCGGAGATGTCGAAGTTGTCGGCTTTGCCGAGAACGAGCAGGACGCCCTGCAGCAATTGCGTACCAAGGAATGGGACGTCGCCGTTGTCGACATCGCCTTGCGTGAGGGAAGTGGTTTGGCGGTACTCGCCGGGCTGAAAAACGACGCACGGCAATACGGAAAACGCCTGGTGTTCACCAGCAGCCCCAGTTCGGCCCTGAAGGCACGCTCTCTGGCCTTAGGGGCAGACGGCTTCTTTGACAAATCGCGCGACATGACCACGCTCGTTCACCGTATTCAGGATATGGCGCGTTGACCCCGCTTGAGGTGGCCGGAGCTTCGTCGTGCTCTATATGCTCTACATTAGGGCACTAATCCAGTAAATTGTTCTTGAGCGCGTAATAGGTCAGGTCGCTGTTGGATTGCAGCCCCATTTTTTCCATCACGCGGGTGCGGTAGGTGCTGATGGTTTTTACGCTGAGCGACAGCTTGACTGCGATATCCGACACCGATTCGCCTTTTGCCAGGCGCAGGAACACCTGGAATTCGCGGTCGGACAGCTCGGTATGCAAGGCCGTTGTGGCGTCATGGTCAAAGCCTTGGGCCAGGATTTCGCCGACCGCTGCGCTCACATAGCGCCGGCCGGTCGCCACGGTGCGGATAGCCTTGACCAGCTCATCGGTGTCACATTCCTTGTTCAAATAGCCGTTGGCGCCCATCTTCAGGAGGTTAACGGCGTATTGCTGGGCAGGATAGCCGCTCAGTATCAGTATAGGTAGTTCCGGCTGCCCCTGTTTGATCGTGCGCAAGGTGTCGATGCCGCTTTGATCGGGCATGCTGATGTCGAGCAGCATCACATCGCAGATATTCTTGCGAGCAATGTCCAGCGCCTCTCTGCCGCTATTAGCCTCGGCGACAACCTCGATGTCGCCGATCTCCGAAAAGACCTGCTTGAAACCAGCCCGCACTATCTGGTGATCGTCGCAAATGGCAACCCGTATCATCTTGTCCTCAACCAATGTTTTTGAGCGAGAGCGTGTTTGGATGCTCCAGACGCTTTTTATTAAGCAAATTCTACATCATAGTGTACGCAGCGTAGCGTTTCACGTTGGACCCCTCTTGTTGCCGTCAGCGGCAGATTTGATTCATGCCCTCCTACAAAGGCGCTAGGGGGACTCCTATGGCGACCCAATACGGGATCTATTAGGATACCGTTACCGTGTTCTCAAAAGGACGTCGCCATGGACAACGAAGAGATTATTTCCACCCTGAACGATCTGATCGTCTGCTTTAAAGAGGGGGAGGAGGGGCTCAAAGCTTGTGCCGAAGACCTGGAAAAACTCAATCCTGATTTGAAATCGGTATTGCTGGAACGCCAGCGCGCCTGCTCTATTGCCGTGTATGAACTGCAAAACCTGGTGCGCGCACAAGGGGGAGCCCCGGAATCCGGGGGCAGCATATCCGGAGCGTTGCATCGCGCATGGGTCAATATCAAGACGGCGATCAGAGGCACGGACGATGAAACGGTGCTCACAGAGTGCGAGCGCTACGTAGACTTGGCGCTAAAGCTGTATGCTGGTGTTCTGGAGCAAGACTTGCCCGCGCATATAGGCCTGGTGGTCGAGCGTCAATATCAAGCCGTTCTGCGCGACTACGAGCAGATCAAGGCACTGCGAGAGCAGGTAGAGGTACAAGCCTAACCTTTTCACGATCTTACTGCGCGGACGCGATCAGGGCTCCTGCGCTGCCGCCGTTACAACATCGACCCTGCTGAAGGTGGAAACTTGCGGCTCCTTACAGATCGTGAACAGCTTAAAAGCCATGCGCCCTGGTTAAGGGGAGCTAAAAGCGGGAGCGGCGTTGGCCGCTCCCGCCATGCTATTTTTACTTGTTCTTCACTTGCGCCAGTACTGCGCCCAGCATTTCTATCATCTGGTCGATTTCTTCCGTGCTGACGTTGAGCGCGGGCATAAAACGCAGCAAGTCGGGGCGCGGCGAATTGATCAGCAAACCTACGGGCTCCATGTCGCGCGCTATTTCCACGATTTTCGCACCTATGTCTTCACCCAGCCGCAAGGCGCGCAGCAAACCCTCGCCGCGTTCGCCTTGCAGGCCGAATTGTTCGGACAGCTTGTTCAGGGCATTGCTCAGGTAGGCAGCCTTCTCATTGACGGAGGCCAGGAAGCCGGGTGCCAGCAATTCCTTCATGATGGCTACGCCTACCGCCGAGATCAGCGGCGTGCCGCAGTAAGTCCCACCCTGGTCGCCCGGTACGAAGCACGCGACCTCTTCGCGGCACAAGAGCGCGGCCAGCGGTACGCCGCCGCCTATGCCTTTGCCCAGGGTCATGACGTCCGGCACGATGTCGGCCAACTGGTAAGCGAACAGCGCGCCGGTACGGCCCATGCCGGATTGGACTTCGTCGACGATGAGCAGGATGCCGTGCTTTTTGGTCAGGGCGCGCAACTGCTGCATGAATTCGCGGCTGGCCGGCAATACGCCGCCTTCGCCTTGCACCGGCTCCAGCATCACGGCCACGGTTTTTTCACCGATCAGTTTTTCCACCGAGGCGATGTCGTTCAAATGCGCCTTGGGGAAGCCCGCCACTTGTGGCGCAAAAATCGTGTCCCAGCCCGGCTTGCCGGAGGCCGACATGGTGGCCAGGGTGCGGCCATGGAAGCCGTGATCAAAGGTGATGATTTCAAACGCACCGTTCTTATGCAACTGGCCCCATTTACGCGCCACCTTGATCGCGCCTTCATTTGCCTCTGCGCCGCTGCTGGCCAGGAACACGCGGTCGAAGCAGGAATTTTTGGTGAGCATGGTTGCCAATTCGATGGCAGGGGCGTTGTAGAAAGCAGGCGAGGGGTTGATCAGCGTCCTGGATTGGCTGATCAGGGCGTCTTGCATGCATTGCGGCGAATGGCCCAGGCAATTCACGGCCCAGCCCTGCAAGTAATCCAGGTAGCGCTTGCCCTTGTGGTCGGTCAGCCACATGCCGCTGCCCTCGGTAAAGACGAGTTCCGGCCTGGGGGTGATGTACATCAGGGCATTGACGTTGTACTGGCTGAATTCCATGAGGGCTCCTGGATAGATGACGGAAAGTTAAAAAATGAGGCTATCAAACACGCAAAACGTGCAAACGCACGGCACATAAGAAAAAAGCCACAGGTTCAGGCCTGTGGCTTCGGTATCGTGCTGCTGCTTATTTCTTACGCATGCTGTTCACGCAACTCGCCCAGGCTCCGGGTGCCAAGCACTGCGTCGCGCGATATTTGGTGAAGACATGTTGGGGAAATTTTTCATAAAACGGATAGTAGAACGTTTTGCGCATTGCGTCAAAATGTTTTTTGTTGTCTGATTAATATGGTGATAGATAGTCACGCAGCAAGCCGATCAGGGCTTGCGCTACCGCCTGCGTTGCCGCGTCTTGTGCGCGCCGCTTATGCCAGGCGATGTCCACGCTAAAGCTGCCGGGGTCGAGCGGTGGCGTAAATTGTTGCAATTGCGCCGCATTCGGCCAATGCTTGGCCATGCTGCGCGGTATCAGCGCTACCGCGTCCGACGCCGCCACGATATCCGGCACCGTCAGGAAGCTGGCGACCGAGATGCCCACGCGGCGCTGCACGCCCAGCGCGGCCAGCGCCTGGTCATAGGGCGTCGTGGCATTCCCCTTGGCCGACACCAGTACATGTGGGTAGCGCAGGAATTCTTCCATACCGGCAGCGCCGTCGGCCTTGCCCAGGGCATGGCCCCGGGCGGCCACGCCGACATAGCTTTCTTGGCCGATGTGGACCTTTTCCACCTCAGCCGGCACTGTGCCCAAGGTGGACAGCACCAGCGAGACTTCGCCCTTTTGCAGACGGCCTATCTCCAGCGTGTTGTCGCTCCAGTTGTGCACGACCAGGTTCAGGCCGGGTGCCGTGTCACGCAAGGCGGACCATAATCGGGGCACTAACAACGCCGCCGGATAGTCCGGCATTGCCACGTGCACCGTCTGCTTGAGCTCGGCCAAGGGCGTGGCGGGTATTTGGACCAGGCCATGCAATTGTTCCAGGATGGCGCGCAAGGGCGCCTGTAATTCCTCGGCCCTTGCGGTCAGGCTCATGCCGTTTTTGCGTCGCTCCAATAAAGGATCGTCAAATAGCGTGCGCAGACGCTCCAGCGCGTGGCTCGTGGCCGGCTGTGTCAAAAACAGGCGCGCCGCTGCCCGCGTGACGCTGCGCTCGCTCAGCAGGGCATCCAGGATGACCAGCAAGTTCAAGTCTACCGACCGTAAATTCTTTTCATGCATATTAAATTATATGAAACATGCATTGGACGCATAAGTGGCCCAATACTAACATGGCCTTATCTTCAACGGAGGTGAAAATGAACCACACCAACAGCAAGCTAAAAGTAGGCGAAGCAAATGCAACTGCCCTGGCAGGAAAGATTGCCCTGTTCGGCGCCGCCGGCGCCATCGGAAAAAGCATCGCCGCGGCCCTGCGCGCCCAAGGGCGGGCTTATCGCGTAGTAGGGCGTTCTGCTGCAGCCTTGCAAGCCGCCTTCGGCGACGATCCTTTGGCCGAGATCGTCACCTGGAACCCAGAGGACCCGGCCTCCATCCGCGCCGCCGCGCGCGGCGTAGACAGCATCATGTACTTGGTGGGCGTCGACTACTGGAAGTTTGACCTGCATCCTGTGCTGCTGCAAAAGACCCTGGATGCGGCGATAGCCGAGCGCGTCGCCAACTTTATCCTCAGCGGCACTGTCTACCCGTTCGGCAAACCGGTTACCGCCACAGTAAGGGAAGAGCATCCCAGAGAACCGCATACCTTCAAGGGCAGCATGCGCAAACAGCAGGAAGACATGGTGATGGCCGCCGACCGCGCCGGAAAAATCCGCGGCACCGTACTACGCCTGCCGGACTTTTACGGCCCCGGCGTGGACAAGAGCTTGCTCGATGGCGTATTTAAGGCCGCCGCCAGCGGCAGTCGCGCCTTCATGATAGGGCCCATCGATACGCCGCACGAATTCTTGTACGTGCCCGACGCCGGCCCGGTCTTGCTGGCACTGGCCGACCAGCCGCAAGCCTACGGCCGCACCTGGAACTTCGCCGGCGCCGGCATCACATCCCAGCGCGACCTCGCACAGCAGATATTTGCCCAGGCAGGCCGCACCCCAAAAATCTCGGTCGTCAACAAGCTGACGCTGAGAGTGATAGGCCTATTCGACAAGATGATGCGTGAGCTGGTGGAGATGCACTATTTGCAAACCACGCCGGTGCTGATGGATGATACAGCCCTGTGTGCGCTGCTGCCCGGTTTGCACAAAACCTCTTATGCCGAGGGGATCAGGCAGACGCTGGCGGCCATCCGGCCTGGTTCCCAAGCTTAGACAGGTCAAATGTCAATCGCTGTTCCTGTCTAGCTTCCTAGATAGGACGTAGTTCACTTGTTACGAGGGATTTCAGCAACAAAGTCGTACAAATACCAATGAGGTGCAGCGCACGGACAGCCCCCTGATTCAGGCGCAGCATCCTCATTTATACATGGATACCATACCACCCGATCCCACCGAAATGGCAGTCGCCGAAGAGCATCCGAGCCGAAATCACCTTTTAACGGGAATCCTGCTCCTACTGGTCATCGGTGCATGCACCGTCGCCTCTATGGCAGTCGTGCCTTTGCTGCTGGCCATTCTGCTAAGCCTGATGCTCGCTCCCGCAGTACGCTTGTTATGCAATTGGCGCGTACCACGCGTGCTGGCCACCATGCTAGTGCTCATGTGCACCTTGCTGGTAGTGGGGACGCTGCTGCTTAGCCTGGCGTCGAATGCGAGAACATGGCTGACGCGAGTGCCAATAGCGATCTCTCGCATGGAATTAGTGTTGGACAAAGTGCGGCGGCCATTGTTGGCGGCTACGCATGCCAGCGAGCAATTTACTAAATACACAAACGTGGATGGCGACAGCAAGACGCAACAATTGGTGGAAGCCGGTCCTAGCCGGATGACGCGGCTTTTAAGCGCTACGCCACCCGTCTTGGCAAGCATGACTGTTACCTTGGTGCTGGTCTTTATTTTCCTTTTGCATGGCGACGCACTGCTACGCAAGTTCGTCGAGCTGGCGCCTGCCTTGCATATCAAGAAGGACATTGTGATCGCCACGCGTAGCGCTCAGCATGAGCTATCCACTTATATTATTACGATTACTGGGATAAATTGTGTGGTCGGACTGTTGACCGCCTCAGCCCTCTGGGGCTTGGGCGTGGATGATCCTTTGCTGTGGGGCGGAGTCGTTGCTGTACTGAATTTTATGCCCTTTGTCGGCCCCATGCTGTCTACAGCCGTGCTTATTCTGGTTGGATTCGCATGCTTCGAAGCGCCGTTGGCGGCATTAAGTGTGCCCGGCGTATTTCTGGCGCTGCGCCTTTTCGAAGGGCAGATTGCCACACCCATGGTCGTGGGCCGCCGTTTGGCGCTGGATCCGGTCATGGTATTTTTGGCGCTGATCCTGTTTGGCTGGATGTGGGGTGTTGTCGGCTTGCTGTTGGCCTTGCCTTTGATGGCCTGCCTGAGAATCGTAGCCGAGCGCATTCCCGCTTGGAACACTTTGGCAAAAATGCTAGGTGCATAGAATGAATCTACGCGTACGCTGGCGTACAGATCAATTACTCCACTTGGTTTAGGCTGTTCTTACAATTCGGCAGGCCGTGTCATGTGCGTCTCGATTCATGGAGAAAGCTAGCCAGATTCAAGGTGTACATCGTGTTCCGGCTGCCATCCAGTTCCGCTACGGTTGTTGTAACTCGTTGCCATATCCACTCTCAGTATCCCCTATGCCGATGCCGTCGAACCGGCAGCGCGGGTGGCCAGATTCATATCAAATTTAAAGGAGATTCACCATGAAACGATTACTCATCGCGGCGGCTGTAGCCGCCACTATTCTTGCGCCGCCGGTCTTGGCTGCCGATGTAGGCGTGTCGGTCAGCGTCGGTCAACCAGGCTTCTTCGGCCGCCTGGACGTTGGCGGCTATCCGCAACCGGAAGTCTACTACCGTCGGCCCGTCGTCATTGAACGTGTGGAGGATAGCCGGGAACCTATCTATATGCGCGTACCGCAGGATCATGCGCAGCATTGGAAGAGACACTGCGGCGAATACAGTGCCTGCGGAGAGCGCGTCCTGTTCGTCAGGGATGGCTGGTACAACCAGCAATATGCGCCGCACTATCAGGAACAGCACCGAGACAAGCACGATGAGCACCGCGACGGTCATGGCAACGACCATCATGGAGAATCAAACAGAGAGCGTTAGCCGCCAGCGGTAATGCTTTTGTCGGAGGCGCCCATGCTGCCTCCAAACCGAATAGAGCGTTTCGAACGCCCAAGGGGGCGCACCGCTACAATTCGTCGTTTCTTTAAGAATGTGGTCCTGTGGGGAGGTGTATCGTGAAATGGGCGGGTATGTATCTCATTGGCTTTATCGTGCTGATTGGCGGCTTGCTGGCAGCCCTTTGGAAAATAGGTATTCTGGCCAGCATAGGCACAACGTGGACCGCGATCGGGGTCGTGATTGCTGTAGGTTTTGGCATCATGATTGCGGTCTCTCACAGCGGCACGAAGGAAAACATCGAGATCAACCGAAAATAAGCAGCTTGTCGTTCATCAAATTTTCTACGAGCTGGCAAAACACGGCCATGCATCCTATCCGCTTGCCTAGGGCACTCCGTAGTGCAAGCTTAATCGGCACTCCCGTGGGCACGTTTCATTGCTTTTCTTGACGTAAAATGGTATCAAAGGAATAGTGCAGGCTCCCTGTGTATCCTTGTAGATGCCACAATGAAACTTTCCCATTTCATCAAAGCCCATATCGAAGAAATATTGACGGAGTGGGAATCTTTTGCATGGACGCTGCATCCTCCCACCAGCGATTTGACTGTCCTGGCGTTGCGCGATCGCGCGCGGCAGATATTGGAGTCGATTGCCCTGGATATTGAGACTGTGGAAAGTCCGGAGCAACAATACAAAAAATCGCAGGGCAAGGCTCCCGAATTGGCGGGGGGGGGGGAAAGCGCGGCTTCCATGCATGGCACCGAGCAACAGGCCGGCGGCTTTTCACTGGTGCAGCTCGTTGCGGAATATCGTGCGCTAAGGGCGACGGTATTGCGTCTTTGGTTGCCCCGCATTGCCTTGGTAACGCCCGAGACGTCTAACGACATGATGCGCTTCAATGAAACCATAGACCAGGCGTTGGCGGAGTCGGCCGCCACTTACACCAATCGGGCTGCGCGTACGCGCGATACTTTCCTGGCGATGCTGGGACACGATTTGAGAAGCCCTTTGGCCGCCATGACACTGGCAGGAGATTTCCTGTCGATGCAGAATCTGGGGCAAGAACGTATGAACAAAGTGGGAGTCCAGATTAAGCGAAGCGCTGCCACCATGACCACCATGGTCAACGACTTGTTGCAGTATGCAAGAACTCAACTGGGCGGAGAACTGCCTATCGAGCGGCATCAAGCCAATATGAGGGAGATTTGCCAATCGGCCTTGAACGATGCAAGCGCCGCCCACCCCGACTGCATGTTTTCTTTGGAGGCCTCGGGCGAGTTGATCGACTTTTTTGATAGCGTCCGTTTGAACCAGGTATTTGCTAACCTGCTCAACAACGCGGCGCAATACCGGACCAAAGACCATCCCGTCACGATGCTGGCGCAGGGCGAGCTAGGCGCCATCGTCGTACAAGTGAAAAACCGCGGGCCCATCATTCCTCCGGAATCTTTGGAAGCGATATTTAATCCGCTGATCCAGCTTCCCCAGCAAGGGGATGACACAGACCAGCCTTCGACCAGCATAGGCCTGGGTTTGTTTATCGCGCGCGAAATCACGGTCGCACACGGCGGAACCATATGGGCCGAGTCCAATGAAATATCCGGCACGGTGTTTACCGTCCGGCTCCCTCGCATGCAGCAAGCCTTGCACTGAAGTCCGCTTGGGAGCGGCCATGCTCATTACCTGAGTGCCCCCGTAATAGCAGGAGGCTCCCATTTTTATTGTGGAGAATCGCGCGCCTTAGTTTCCACAGCATCGCCAAATTCTATAGCCTGCCCATGAGCAGTAGCACGACGAGGACTACCACAACGAGGCCGATACCACCGCTGGGGCCATATCCCCACCCACGGCTGTGCGGCCAGGCAGGAACGGCGCCGAAAAGCATCAGAATGAGAAAGATCAGTAAGATTGTGCCGAGTGTCATTTTAATTCTCCAATTAAGAAAAGTGCTCAGGGACAGGCTCACCACTCGACGATGGACCGACTATTGACGAGATCAGATATTGATTGGAGACTGGACAGCGGATCGAGCACTTCTTGACCCGCCAGCGCAAACACTAAAGCAGAGGGAGTTGGGTTGTTGGCCAAGGAACTTGGCATCAAAATCCGTCGCTCAAATTTTTGTGCTGAGAACGCAATCCATAGGTGAATAGATCGAGTTCTAGTTACCTCTCCATGTGTACGCGAAATTTCGAGTCTCGTCTGTACGGTGCCTAACATCTTCCGAGGCGCACAGGCCAAAAAGCGATGAAATCCTAGTGGGTAAGCAGTGCAACCTTGGCGCAGCGCTGCCGCTTGCCGATGTCAGAGGATGAACCAAGATCGCGGGGAAAATCGTCTACCTGCACCGATTTGTCGACGAGGTGCGTAAAGTCGGACATGACTCTTTGTTCTTCCGCAGTGATGATGCCTGTCATCGCGGCCTGCAATGTCCACGCCATAACCGGCACCGGGCCTAGAGGGATAGCGGCGACCGTACCGGCCTGTATCAGCGGTTTCAGTCGCTGCTGGATTGCCGTCACACTGGGTAGTAGCGCCAATGCTTGTTCGCCGCTGGCGATGGTGTCGCCTATGTTGGGTGACACGAACGAACCGGCAAGCAGGCGGTTGCGGCTATTGCCGGCCGTTTGCATCGCAACGGCGACATCCGCACCCAAAGCATCGGAAGGAGGGCGGTGGGGCGGGCCAAATGGAAAAATGAGGCGACGCGTAAGCGCGGAAATAATTGGGTTCGGTAAATTGCGCAGGACACCCGTCAGCGCGTCCTGCGCCTTGAACAATGCATCTTGTACAGACCAATGCACATAGGCTGCGTCATCCGTCGGACGCTGATCATCCTCATATCGTTTTAGTGTTGCAGAGATCAAAAATAGCTGTGACAAGATATCACCGAGACGTGCGGAAATCCTTTCGCGCCGCTTAAGCGAACCACCCAAGCTGAGCATGGACAAATCCGTTACCAATGCAAAGGTGGTGGACATCCAGCTTACGGCCCGATAGTAAGGTCGCATCTCGGGTGCCGCGAACTGCGTTGCCGGGCATAGGCGTCCGGCTGTCAGTCCGTACACCAAGGAGCGCACAATATTGCGCAATACAAAGGCGCAGTGATTAAATAATGCATCGTCAAATGCACGGACAGCCTTGCTGCGATCGGCTTCCGTTGCTGCATGCATCTCTTGTAACACATAGGGATGAGACCGAATTGCTCCCTGCCCAAAAATGATCAGGCAGCGAGTCAGGATGTTTGCGCCTTCCACGGTAATCGCAATCGGCAATTGCTGATATGCACGAGCCAGGAAATTGGCCGGCCCCAAGCAGATTCCCTTGCCGGCCAGTATATCCATGCCGTCGTTGACAACCATGCGGCCACGTTCGGTAAGGTGGTATTTCACTATTGCCGAAATCACCGCCGGTCTTTCTCCCATGTCTATGGCCTGAGCGGATAGGCGGCGCGCCGCGTCCATCATATACAGGTTGCCACCCATGCGCGCGAGCACCTCTTGTATGCCGTCGAATTTGCCAATAGCGGTGCCGAACTGCCTTCGAATTGCCGCGTAGGCGCTGGCGCCACGTACGGCAAGTTTGGCCGTCCCCACACTTGCCGACGGCAGCGAAATTGCGCGCCCTGCTGCCAGGCATTCCATGATCATGTGCCAGCCCTTACCCAGTTGAGACTGGCCCCCGATTACCCATTCCATAGGAATAAAGACCTCCACCCCCGAGGTTGGTCCATTCTGAAATACGGCGTTCAACGGCCAGTGGCGGCGACCAATGACGACACCCGCGTGCTGTGCCGGAATGAGGGTGCAGGTGATTCCTATATCTGCTTGCTGCCCGATCAGATGATCGGGGTCAAGCGTTCTAACGGCCAGGCCGATGACCGTCGCCACCGGCGCAAGGGTAATGTAACGCTTGGACCAGGTAAGGCGAAGCCCTAGTGTTTTCCTTCCTTCAAAATAGCCCATGCATACGACGCCGGTGTCGGGTATTGACGCTGCGTCGGATCCCGCGTACGGATTGGTCAAGGCGAAGCAAGGGATGTCGATTCCCCGCGCAAGGCGCGGCAGATAATAATCCTTTTGCGCGTCGGTTCCGTACTGTAGGAGCAGTTCGGCCGGTCCAAGGGAATTTGGCACCATGACGGATACAGCCAGCGCAGAGCATTTTGTCGATAGTTTCATGATCACCTGCGATTGCAGGTAGGCCGAAAACCCCTTGCCGCCATACTTAATCGGAATGATCATCCCGAGAAATCCTTTATCTTTCACGAACCGCCAAGCCCGCGGCGAGAGATCTTGCCAAGTGAGTGTCATTTCCCAATCGTCTACCATGTCGCATAAATCGACGACTTCGTGATCCAAAAAACGCTGCTCCTCCGCCGTCAATGTCGGGCGCGGCATCGCCAGAAACTTATCCCAATTTGGCAATCCGGAAAACAGATCAGCTTCCCACCACGTCGTGCCCGCTTCCAAGGCAATCCGTTCTGTGTCCGACATGGCGGGTAGTATGCGCGTGAACCGCGCGAGAACGTGTTGGGAAATGAATTTTCTGCGTAGTGGTTTGACGGCAAGCAGCAAGGCGGGCAAGCACAACATCAGCGCGAACATCAGGCTTGGCCATAAACCAACAGCGCCGACAGCGTAAGCCAAGGCAATCAAGATCGCATTGCAAGAAACCAAGAGCAGCAATCCCGCCTGAAAATAGGTCAAGGCCAGCCCCATCGACAAGCTTGCTAATATCCAATATTCCATTTGAATCCCGGTAACGGCTACTTATGAGAAGAGCTCTACATGTCGACTCGGTGTGCTTCGATGGCATCCAATACGGCGTGCGGATCGGTACTCTGCTTCATCTCATGCGTATCGCGGTCATACTTATTGCCGACGTTAGGCATGTCCGTCCTTAATGCGTCAAGCAATTGGATCACTTTGGTCACTTTTTGCTCGGTAAGAAGTTGCAGTTGAAGGCTCAAATGGGCATGCATTTTAGCGACTTTCGCTATGCGGCTCTGCCTTATCAATACGGCAATGGCAATCAATACGCTATTGATTCCGAAGGCACCCTGTAACCAGATGAACGGGGGCCTGTCAAACGGGACGCGGCCAAGGTATTCGAGCGTAAGATTTCCGCCTATCCAAAGCGAGGCTACGGCGATGAGGCAGTAAAAATAAATGGGACTGCCGAAGAAACAGCTGACGGATTCGATCGCGCTTTGTGGAAGGGAGATCTTTTCTTCCTCGCGCTCATAGAACGTGGCGACACTCTCAATATTATTCTTGACGGCATCGGGCAATGCGTCGACTGGGTCTGTCAAAGTGCTTTTCATAGGAAACATCATGAAGCACTTTGAAGTTGACACCGTACGCTGATGCACATAAGGAATGCGAATATAGCCTCTTATCGTTGTCGGGCCGTTTTAAACATGCAGCATGCTGGGGCAGCTTACTTGTGAGTATATTCGTACGTCGTTGCGAGAGAAAACGGAAGCTGTTTTTGTCAGGTGGCGCACAGTCTGGTTCGGAATCCCGCCTATACTGAAATCGTCATCCACATAAAAGTTCATCGCCACCGGGCAGTAGACTTTTTGTTCAAGTCAACCGGAGAGCGTCATGAATACACAATTACACCCAACCAAAGAGCAAGTCAGAGACTGGTTTTACCGTCGCCAAGCCCAACGCAAACCGTTGCCCTCGTTGGAGCAGATCAGACGCGAGCTTGGATGGGATTTGATCAGGGCGAGTAAACGTCTATAGTCAACTATCCGCAATGAGCGTACGCACGCCGCGCCAAATCGACCCGGCGTGTAACGCTATGCGTGTGACCATGTTAGTTACAATTTCTTTTGCGCGTCTTTCAGAATTTGCTGCAAGTCGCCTGTGGACTCTTGTATTTTGCCGCTGACCTGGCGTCGCTGACCTTCTGCTTGCTGATGTTTGTTACCAATGAGCTTACCGGCTTCTTCTTGTACCTTGCCGGCAATGTCTTTTACTGCGCCTTGTACCTGATTCTTGTTCATGCGATGCCTCTATTGTTGATGAGCGGGGGGAATAGCTGGGGCACGCTTTGCAGCGTGAATTGCTGACACGCCGAATCGGCCTAGTGTCTGCTAGACAAAGTAGTACAAAGCCTGAATAGCTTCGGTACGGTGGGCCGCATAGTGGATTGCTTGGCTACTGCAGCCGGATTTGCAACAGACTTCTTATGCCGAGGGGTTGGACGGACGCTTAAGGCTGCAGGCCGCGACGCTTGCGTTTGCAGCGAGCGAGTTAATCGGGAGAGTAACTTGAAAGCGGACAGTCAGTTTTGAATTGTGGCTGGCGGGTTGCGCCCCATTGCGGGCATTGGCGAGCGGCGAAAACGGACTTCAACGACTCACCATGTCGAGCTTGCAATTAACGAATTTTCATTGACACCTTTTTAAAAGTCGCCTATATTTCACCAATAGGTTAATTAACCATCTGATGTAATACATATGAATACTGATTCACTCAGCATTACCTTCGCCGCGCTCGCTGACCCAACCCGCCGTGCAATTCTTGCGCGGCTAGCACTTGGCGAGACGTCGGTCACCGAGCTTGCCAAGCCATTCTCGATTAGCCCGTCTGCCGTAACGAAGCACCTCAAGGTGTTGCAACACGCCAAACTGATCACGCAAGGTCGCCAGGCGCAATGGCGCCCCTGCCAGCTCAATGCCGCACCGTTGCACGAGGCTGCCGATTTTATCGGCCAATATCGCCAGCATTGGGAGCAGAGCCTCGATCGCCTTGAGGCGTATCTTAGAAACCTTCAACCCATGGAGACGAAAAGTGCAGGAAAGAAAAAATAACGCGGCGAACAATGCTGATACCAGCGACCGCGAAATCATCATGTCGCGTTTGATAGACGCGCCGCGCGAATTGGTATGGGAGGCGATGACCAAACCTGAACATGTCGTGCATTGGTGGGGCCCGAATGGGTTTACCAACACGCTGGAGAAACTGGATTTTCGCGTGGGAGGCGAGTGGCACCATGTCATGCACGGGCCGGATGGACGAGATTATCCCAGCCGCAGCGTCTATACCGCGATCGACAAACCTCACCACATCGAGTTTTGCACCGGCGGCACATACAAGGGCGACCCGAAGGCCATGTTTGAGGCGATGTGGACGTTCGAGGCAGTGGGCGAACAAACCAAAGTGACGATCCGTCTGTTTTTTCCTACTGCGCAGGCACGCAATATGGCGGTAGAAAGAATTGGTGCGATTGAAGGCGGCAACCAAACTCTGGCGCGGCTTGCCGGCTATGTAATCAAAACTTGAACACGGAGAAAATCATGAGAAAAATCGTTTCGTTTGTACATGTGTCACTAGATGGTTTTGTTGCTTCCACTGCGAAGGGCCCGGCGGGTCTCGGCTGGATAAGTATAAGCGCCGACTTGTTTGAATACGTGGAACAGCGGATTCAGCAGACCGACACCGCTTTATACGGGCGCACCACCTTCGAGATGATGGAGTCGTACTGGCCAACCGCTGCCGATAAGCCTGACGCCAGCCCGCATGACCATAATCATTCACGCTGGTATAAAACCGCACGCAAAGTGGTGTTGTCGAAAACTTTGTCGGAAAAAAGTCACGTTAATACGCAGATCATCAGTAGCAATTTAAGCGATGAAATCAACAAGCTCAAGCACGGCGTTGGCAGCGAGATATTGATGTTTGGAAGCCCCTCCGCCACGCACGCGCTGATGGCGGAAAACCTCATCGACGAGTACTGGCTATTCGTCAATCCGATACTGCTGGGGCAAGGGATTCCCTTGTTCAAAAATATCAAGGACAAAACCGCACTCATGCTGGTAAATAGTAAAATTTTCCCGTCGGGCGTCGCGTGCCTGCAATACGAGGTGAAACGAAATTAATCGTGCAAATTTGTGATATTACGGGCGCTTGTCAAGAGCGATTGAATCTTGATACTGTATCGATTACATTCGCTGCTGACAGCGCTCTCAATGGCCGGTTCTGGCCGGTAGTGCCTATACACCAACTGATTGTCAACGTCCGCTTTCGCGTTGTCAACACCCGCTATCACGGCTTTGAAATTGCTTGCGAAGTTCGCATTCCTCAAAACGTGCCCGCAGGTTTTCTTTCATGGCTCTGTTCCTGTCGGCGATGCGGGCTTGTTCATTTGGTGGATTCCGCCTCCAGGGATACACGCGGTACCGGCTTCCCGTGGACCCAGACAGAGACTATGCTGTCGTAGGCAGCTATGCTTTCCAATGGTGATTTGTTCAGCAAGACAAGGTTGGCGATTTTTCCTGGTTCGATAGTGCCGAGCTGTTTATCAAGCTTGAATTGTTTCGCGTTGTTGAGCGTCGCGGCCTGGAAGATCTGGCTTAGCGACAAGCCTGCCTTTTGCAGCTGCTGCATTTCCAGATAGCCATTCAAGCCGGGCAGGTTGCCGTAGGTCGGGCTCGATGGCGTATCGCTGCCGAACAGAAAATTGGTGTCTTTTCGTGCGAGATAGCCGGCGGCCAGGCGTGCGCGGCGTAGGGGGCCTTGATCGAGATTTGCTTGCATGGCTGCATCGGGGGCATCGTCGCTGCCAATTTCTTTTTTAAACCACTGGCCTTCCGGCGAGTTGAACCAATCCAGCATGGCGCCGGGAATGATTTTACGCATCGCCGGCGTCTTCAGGTAAGACGGATCGAAATAGGCACGCAAGCCCTGCAATACCTGCAAGGTCGGCTGATAGCCTATCTTTCGCTCTGCGATGCGGTCCAGCAGCGTTCTTATTTCGTCGGGGAGGTCCTGGAGGCTATCCATTTCGCCCCAATTCCACATGCCGTGGGCCAGAACGTCGGTGTTGCCGTCCACGGCAAATTTTTGCGCTTCGTAGGAATTGGCATGCGTCATCAGCACCAAGCCGGCACCGGTTGTGGCTTTGCGGATTTGGGCAAAGGTCTCGGCACTGGGCACGGGTAAGTTCCTGTCCCGCCCAAAGCCGCGTTCGAAGAAGGTTTTTACGCACACCGCACCGGACGCCTTATCCCTGGCAACGGCGGCCGCCGGCGTATGCTCTTCGGTGCGAAGGCCGCTAGGGATATGCGAAGCCTGTCCAGGATCGACAATAAAGTTAGGGAACACCTTGAACCTGAATTCCGGCGGCATGAAGGACATGGGGTAGCCGTTTGCCATCGGTAGCGGTTCTCCGCAGTCGTACTGATCGGGATGCAGGGGCGCGTGCTGAAATGCTTCGAGCCGTTTGTGGTCGTAGACTGCCAAGTCGATCACCGTCGTATAACCGAAATACAGATAGGAGCGCGGCACTTGCTTGAAGTAAGCTTCTATCAAGCCGGTTGGGACGCCGGGCTGCCCGTCTACCATACCGGGAACGGAAGCCAGATGAACATGAGAATCGATCAGGCCGGGGATAAGGAATTGTCCTTTGCCGGAAACTACTTTGGCGCCGGAATAGTCTTTGCTTCCTGCGCCGCGCTCAACCTTGACGATATTGCCGCCTTCGATCAGGACGTTTCCCTTTTCGATCTGGCCCAGATTTTCTGGCGACACAATGGTAACGTCGGTGATCCAGGTATGGTCCGCCGCTTGCGCCTGTGCGCCAATGGCGAGCAAGGAAACGACGCCTGTTTTCAAGAGCTTGATGAGATTCACTTGAGGTCCCTATTCGTTGTAAAAACGAGCATGTCGCATCGTGCCATTGAGATATTGTCAATGCAACCAGCAATTTGACCAGCAATTTGAATAGGGGTTCAACTGATCGCTAGAATCTGTAGCGATAACGCCGATACGCCAATTGCTTGCATCCGCAATGAAGGGTTCGCGGCCAAAAAAACAATGCCCGCATCAGCGGGCATTAATCGCGCATTCCTATTCGCCTTTACGCTGCAAGATCCGCTTCCGAGGTAAACGAGTCGGCATAAAATTCGTCTTCCGGCAGGCCGCAGTTTGCGCTGAAGTCGCGCTTGGCAGAGTCCACCACGATAGGCGCTCCGCACGCATATACCTGGTGGCCGGACAGGTCGGCGTGGTCTTCCATGACCGCCTGGTGCACGAAGCCGGTGCGGCCCTTCCATTCGTCTTCGGCGTGCGCGTCGGACACGACCGGCACATAGGTGAAGTGGGGCAGGTTGTGCGTCCACTCCTTGCACAGGGCGTGCATGTAGAGGTCGGCCGGGCGGCGTCCGCCCCAGTACAGTGTGACGGGGCGGGTGGATTTGATAAAGATCAGTTGCTCGACCAGGGCCTTGATGGGGGCAAAGCCGGTACCCGAGGCCAGCAGCACCATGGGTTTGTCGCTGTCTTCGCGCAGGAAGAAGCTGCCGTGCGGGCCTTCAAAGCGCAGGATGTCGCGCTCTTTCAAAGTAGAGAATACCTGGTCGGTAAACAGGCCGCCGGGCATGTGGCGTAGGTGCAGGGTGATGTGTTCGTCCAGGTGCGGTGCGTTGGCCATGCTATAGCTGCGGCGCTTGCCGTCGCGCAGCATAAATTCTATATATTGGCCGGCGCGGTATTGCAGGCGTTCGTTGGCCGGCAGTTGCAGCGCGACCAGCATGACGTCGTGCGACAGTTTTTCCAGCTTGGCGATGCGGCTAGGCATCTTCTTGACGGGGTATTCGCTGCTGTCCAGGATTTCGCGCGCTTCTATGGTGAGGTCGCTAGCGGGTTTGGCGCAGCAAAACAGCGACATGCCCTCGGCTTCCTCCGTGTCGGACAAGGCGCGCTGCTGGTGTACGCCATGCTTGACGCTGCCGGATACCAGTTTGCCCTTGCAGGAGCCGCAGGCGCCGTTTTTACAACCGTAGGGTAAGCCTACACCGGCGCGCAGGGCCGCAGCCAGCACGGTTTCTCCATCCTCGCAATGAAATTGGCGACCGCTAGGGGTCACGGTTACTTGAAAAGTCATACAATCCTGAATATGAAAAATAAACTAACAAAAATCGGCAAACCGCGCTTGCTGATACTGGGCTGCGGCGATGTAGGCATGCGCCTGCTGGCGCGGCTCCAGGAGCGCTTTCGCGTCTATGCAGTCACCAGCCAGGCGGCCCGCGTGCCGCTCTTGCGCGCCGCCGGCGCCATCCCCATCGTTGCCGATCTGGATCAGCCGCCTACCTTGGCCCGTTTGGCGCGGCTGGCGCCCTATGTTGTGCATTTGGCACCGCCACGTTCCGAAGGCGAGAGCGATGCCCGTACCCGTAATTTGACCGCCATTCTACCTGACAAGAGCCGCCTTGTTTACATCAGTACGACCGGGGTCTACGGCGACTGCGGCGGCGCCCTGTTTGACGAAACGCGGCCCGTCAGACCACAAAACGCGCGCGCCAGGCGCCGGGTGGCGGCAGAAAATCTGTTGCGCGCCTGGGCCCGGCGCCGGCAAAGTAGGCTTGCCATCCTGCGCGTGCCCGGCATCTATGCTGCCGATCGCCTGCCTCTGGAGCGCCTGCAAAAGGCGACCCCGGCATTGCAAGAGCAGGACGACGTGTATACCAACCATATCCACGCCGACGATCTGGCGGCCTTGATCGTGCTGGCCCTGTTTCGCGCTGGCCCGTCCCGCGTCTACCACGCGGTGGACGACAGCGTAATGAAAATGGGCGGGTATTTCGATGCCGTGGCAGACGCTTTCGGCTTGCCGCGCCCGCCGCGCCTGCCGCGTGCGGAACTGGCCGCATCGGTGTCGCCCATGCTGTTGTCCTTTATGTCGGAGTCCAGGCGCCTGCAAAACCAACGCATCAAGGCAGAACTCGGCTTTCGCTTGCGCTACCCCACTGTAGCCGACGGATTGGCTTCAATAGTGTCCTGAGCCAGAAGCTCGTTGAATAAGAAAGGTGATGCAATGAGCGGCAGGCAAGGAGCAAAACGCAGCAAGGGTGGCCCCCTTGCGAGTATTTGCGACGCTGCATGGCGTTCATTTCATCGGCTTTCTTCAACGAATTTCTGACTCAGGACACTTCCACGGGCAGCTCGATGTAAAAGACTGAGCCCACGCCTTCCGTACTTCTAAAGCCTATGCGGCCATGCATTTTTTCCATCATGGTCTTGGACAGGGATAGCCCCAGGCCCGTGCCGGCATACTTGCGTGCCGCCTTGGCGTCTTCCTGCATGAATTTCTGAAATATACTGTTCTGGAATTGCAGCGACATGCCTATGCCATGGTCTATCACCGAAACCCTGGCCCAGTCATTGTCCAACGCGATCGCAATCTCGACCTGGCCGCCCTTGCGGGAAAATTTGATCGCATTCGACAGCAGGTTGGACAGCACCTGGATAAAGCGTTGCTGGTCCACATTTACCATGACATCCTGGGTCGTATCGGGCTCGAAACACATGGCAATGGAAAATTTCTGCGCATAGCCCTTGTTGGCATCGACCGATTTTTTGACCAGATGCTTCAGGGACGTCGCTTGCAGGTCGAATTGCATGCCTCCATACTCGAGCTTCTCAAAATCCAGCAAGTCGTTGATCAGGATGGTCAGCCGCTCCGCATTGTCGTTGGCCATATCCAGCAAGCCCCGTGCCTTGTCCGGTATGCTGCCCCCCAGGCCGCCAACCAGCAACCCGAGCGAGCCGCGTATCGAGGTCAGCGGTGTGCGAAGTTCGTGCGATACGGCGGCCACGAATTCGCTTTTTAAGCGTTCCACCCGTTTGCGCTCCGACAGGTCGTGCAAAATCACCACCAGCAAGGTTTGCGAGCCGAGTTCGACCTTGCCTATCGCCAGTTCCAGCGGAATTTCCTGATCGTTGCGTTTTCTGGCCAGTACTTCCTTGCGCGCGCGGCTTTCGTGATGGTGCCGATGTTCCTGCATATAGTCCAGCAAGAACGATTCCGACTCGTGGTCGGGGAACAGACTAAGGATGCTCCGGCCGAACAGCGAGCCGCGCGGATAGCCGAACAAGGCTTCCGCCGATTGGTTGGCCGATTCGATGAACCCGTTGGGATTGGCGGTGATGATGCCTTCGGCCGCATTGGCCAGGATGGCGCGCAAGCGCTCTTCGCTATCGTGCAATTGGCTGGTGCGCTGCGCCACCAGGACTTCGACGTTGAAGGTGTGCGCGGTGACCACCAGTAAATAGATGCCGAGCAGGCTGGTAAACAATACGCCGCCTATCATCGTAAACCAGGTGATCCAGGAGACGTGGCTGGCCCAATAGGCCTTGGAGGGTTGCGCCAGCAGCACGTATTGGCGGCCTCCAAAATGGATTTTGGCTTGATACAGGCTGCGCGTATCGATTTGCTTGATGGCGTCATAGAATACGCCTGCGCCGCGGGGACAGGACAAGTCGCGGAATTTGATCAGGACGTCCTTTTTTTCTTTCTGGTCCAGCAAGGTGTCGATGACTTCGCTCATCCTCAGTACGCTCGCAGCCACGCCCTGAAAAGCCTCGGTTCTCTGCAAGCTGTTGTCCAGTGGGCGTCCGTGCACATAGACCGGGGCATACAGCAAAACAGAGTATTGATCGGGTTTGTCCGTGACTAGCACCAACGGAGCGGTAGCGGTAATGGTGCCCTTGTCCCTGGCTGCCTCTATCGCACTGCGGCGCCCCTGGTCGGAACCCATGTCGTAGCCGAAGGCAAGCGTTCCGGTTCTGAAGGGTTCGATATAGGTGATGGGGAAGTAGTCTTTGCGTTTCTTGACGGGGCGCAGCTTTCCGTTTTCGCTTTCCCTGAGGCGGAAATTGACATAGCCTTCGTGCAGCACGCTCTGCTCAAACGCGGTCAGCTCTTTCTCAGTGATCCGCGGCGCCCACAGCAACGAAGTGATCGCCCTGTCGCTTTGGATGGAGCGCTCTACAAATGTCGCGAAATTGCCGCGCGCGACGGCCGGAGTACTGGCGAACAGGCGTTCTATCTTGCTCACTGCATCGGTATGGCTGTTCAATTTGTTTTGCAGGTTCTGGCTGATACGCTCGACTTCCAGGCTGAATTCCAGGAACTGCTTTTGCTCTTCGCGATGCCGGATGAAGCTGAATGCGGCCACTACGGCGGCCAGGCATATCACCAGCGGCAACAGCACGTTCCAGCGCCGCGATTGCCAGATTTCGCGTGGGCGGCCAAACAACACCAGCATCATGGGCGTGATGGTCAACACGCCCAGTACGTCGCCTATCCACCAGGTCGCCCAGTTGCCGGGCAAATCGCCAATGGGAACGACACCCAGGGCGTACATGGCGCTGATGCCCACGCTGGCGCTGCACAGGCAGGCGATGGCCGCGCCAAACCAAAAAAAACGGAAGATGGCGCGGTCGCTGTCCAAGGCCAGGGTGCCGCCGGCAAAGCGCCTGATCAGATAGGCGCCGGCAAAGGCCTGCAGGCTGGCACCCATGGCAATGCAGGCCGCCAGCGCTAACGAGGCCGAGCTGGTGCCCGCCGCCGATTCCCAGCTGATCAATACATTCACCAGGAAGGAACCCAGCGCCACGCCTGGCCATAAGCGGTAGCCGCCGGTCAGTAGTGCGCCCAGGGCGACGCCGGCAGGCGGATACACGGCCATCGCATAGCCCGGCGGTATCGCCAGCCACAGCGACAAGCGGCCCAGGACGGCGTAAGCCAGTGCCAGGCACAGCAGACGGGGCAGTAAGCTAGCGGCCCGGGACATGGTGGAAGTTGGCATAAATACTCTGCTGCAAGAGGCTGCGCTGGCTTGGGTGGCTTAGGTGGCTAAGGTGACTACTATAGCGCGCAGGCCATCCTGGCTGAAACATAGGCGTAAGCAAGGTGCACGCGTACAGTGTCACTATACCAACGACGAAGTGACTTTCAGCACTTCCTCTGCCGTGGTCAGTCCTTCCAGGATTTTATAGGCGCCGGCGATGCGCAGCGGCTTCATCTGATCGGCAATGCTTTGCGTCCGGAGCGTGTGGATATCCGCCTGTTCCTTGATCAATTTGCTGAACGGTTGCGTCACAGTGAGCAGCTCGTACAGTCCGGTACGACCCATGAAGCCGGTCTGGCGGCACTCGGGGCAGCCTACCGGCTTGTACACTGTGGATGGTTTGGGAATATCCCAATTTTCGGTCATGCTCTTCCAGACCGCGTCGGGCATCTCTCCATCGGGCGACTTGCAATGGACGCACAGCGTGCGCACCAGGCGTTGCGCCAGGATGCCGACAAGGGTCGCTTCCAGCAGATAATAAGGAACACCCAGTTCCAGCAAGCGCATGATGGCCGAAGGCGCGTCGTTGGTGTGCAGCGTAGACAGCACCAGATGCCCGGTCAGCGCTGCCTGGATCGCCATTTCGGCGGTCGCCAGGTCGCGTATCTCGCCGACCATGATGATGTCGGGGTCCTGGCGCATCAGGGCGCGTACGCCGTCGGCAAATCCCAGATCGATGGCAGATTGCACTTGCATCTGGTTGAACGAGGCTTCCACCATTTCTATAGGGTCCTCGACCGTGCACACGTTCACTTCCGAAGTCGCCAGCGCTTTGAGCGTGGTGTACAAGGTGGTGGTCTTGCCAGACCCGGTCGGGCCGGTGACGAGGATGATGCCGTGCGGCTTGCTGGTCAATTGATCCCAGCGCTGCGCGTCGTTGGGCGGGAAGCCCAGCTCAGGCAATGTCTTGACGACAACCTCGGGATCGAAGATGCGCATCACCAGTTTTTCGCCGAAGGCGGTGGGAAGGGTCGATAAGCGCAACTCCACTTCCTGGCCTTCGGCAGTCCGGGTCTTGATACGGCCGTCCTGGGGGCGGCGCTTCTCGATGACGTCCATGCGGCCCAGCAACTTGATGCGCGCGGTCATGGCGATCATGACGGTGGCCGGCACCTGGTATACCTGGTGCAGAACGCCGTCAATGCGAAAGCGTATGGTGGCCAGGTCGCGTTTCGGTTCCAGATGGATATCGGAGGCGCGCTGGTCGAAGGCAAATTGCCATAGCCAGTCGACGATGTTGATGATGTGCTGGTCGTTGGCGTCGACTTGTTTATTGGATTTCCCGAGCTCGACCAATTGCTCGAAGTTGTTGCGCAGGGCCAGGTCGTTTTTGCTGGCTCTTTTTGCGTCCTTGATCGACTTCGCCAGCGAAAAGAATTGTCCTATGTACTGGGAAATTTCCAGGGGATTGGCCAACACCAGGCGCACTTCCTTGCGCGTGATTTTAGCGATCTCGTCATACCACTCGTCGATGGCCGGATCGGTCGTGGCGATCACCACTGAGTCGGCGGTAGATTCTACCGGCAAGATATTAAAGCGCGTGGCGTAGGTGGACGACATCACATCCGACACGGTAGTGAAATCTATCTTCAGCGGGTCGATACGGTAAAACGGCAGGTGCAGTTTTTTTGCGGCCCACTCTGTGAGCCAGTCCAGGGACAGCACAGGATGCGGCGGCAGGGCCGACTGCAGCTTGCTCTGCGCGATGGCGGTCAGCGGGTGCATGGTTGCCGGGCCGTTTTTAAGGATCGCCTGCGCGCTGTTGAAATCGGCTTTGGCAGTCTCTTTTTTGACGATGCCGTCCGCCATCAGCCAGGTAAAGAGTTGTTGCATGCTCAGGGGTTTGTGTACCGATCTTGTCATGGTCTTTGCCGCGTTATGTAAATGGTCTTCCTGAGGGCTGGCCGCGCCAACCTAGCTATCCTTGCCGCCGGCCTTCAGGCCGTTGACCCAGGATCTTGCGGGCAGCCGGGTTGCTTCTTTGATGCCGGCGGCACGCTCATAGAGAGCAGGGAAATCCAGTGTGACACGATTTTTGAAGGCGATCGCCACCACGTTCCCGTCATGAACTTCGGGCAAGCATAGCACTTGCCCGAATGCATAGCGCATGGCCTTCAGGTTTTTCAGATAGCTAGGGTGGTCGCCGAACAGATTGACCGTCAATATCCCTTGGTCTTTCAGGCAAGCAGCGCAGGCCTGGTAAAACTCTGCGCTATCCAATACCGGGCCGCGGGCGGTGGCATCGTATAAATCTACCTGCAACGCATCCAGCTTGCCGTGATGATCGGCATCGGTGACAAAGTCCAGGGCGTCCATCTCCAGCACTTGCAGCCTGTGGTCGTTGGGCGGCAGCTTGAACATGCTTTCGCAAATGGCGATGACGGAAGGGTTCAGGTCGACGGCTGTCACCTGCGCCTGTTCGAAATGGCGATAACAGAATTTGGTCAGCGCGCCCGTGCCCAGCCCGAGTTGTGCGATATGTGAGGGCTGGTCGATGAACAGCATCCAGGACATCATCTGCTGCGCATATTCCAGCTCTATCCAGTCCGGTTTGCGCAAGCGCATCGCTCCCTGCACCCACTCGGTGCCGAAGTGCAAATAGCGTACGCCATCCTGCTCGGAGAGGGTGACAGGGGCAAACTTGACTTTGCGGCTAGGTTTGGCCGCCGCAGCGGCTTGCGGGCCGCCGCGCAAATTGGCTTCGGCCTCGATGGATTTTCGTTTGATCAGCATAGGCATATTTTATAGGACAGCTTGCCCCGGTAGGTGTTTCGCTTCCTTCTTTTGCAGGGTTTTCTTACTTATACAGCGATGCAGTCGCGTAGCTGCTTCCACACTGCCAATTTTTCGGCATAGGCCAGCGTATGCGCCGGGCTGCTGGATGGGAGTTTGACGATGCGGTAGCGCTCGGCCAGCGGCCCGAGCGCCTTTACGCCAATACGCGCCGCCGTTGCGCCGTTGAACGCAATCGCGGCCAGCTGCGGCATGGAGGACGCTAGCGCCGGCAAATCATTGTCGGCGCGGCTGCGGATGTTGCTGTCTAGGCTGCCTCGCCGTTCTGCCTCGGCCACGACGTCCCACAGGCCGATCCGGTTTGCCAGCAGCGCCTGCAAGCGCGCCGTATAAGGTAAGGCTGTCAGATCGACTGCGATGACGTCAGACATCAAGGTCCAAAAGCGGTTTTGCCGGTTGCCATAGTACTGCTGGACCTGTAACGACTGTTCGCCCGGCAAGCTTCCCAAAATTAGTACGCGCACTTGGTCGTTGACGACGGGCGCAAAGCTGCGTTTGCGATGCGGCAGTGCGTTTTGGTCAGCTATCGAAGTTATAGTCAATTTGATACCTGTTTGATTTTGCTCAAAAGCTAGTGTAATTGTTTCGGTCAAACTATGTTTGTTACAGAATATTTCCTTACAAGCCAGGGCTTGGTCAGTCGGGACAGGCGGGTCTACAATGGAGTTGTAGTATCAAAAACAATAATCAGGAGGCAAGACTATGAGGGCAGTCGATCAATTGCTGGAACAATACGCGCAAAGCCATCAAAACCCTGTTAACGAATGGATACATTTCATTTGTGTGCCCGTCATCATGTGGACCGTGCTGGGTCTTATTTGGGCAGCGCATCCGTGGGCGGCTGTGGCTGCGGCCATCGTGTCTTTGGCGTATTATTTTACTTTATCCGTGCCGTTTGCTTTAGGCATGAGTCTGGTTGCCCTGGCAATGCTGGCAATTTTGTATGCCTTGCCGGCGGCCTGGGTCTTGCCAGCTGCTGGTCTTGCCTTTGTGCTGGCTTGGATAGGGCAGTTTATCGGCCATAAAATTGAGGGGAAGAAGCCTTCTTTTTTCGACGACCTGCGTTTCTTATTGATAGGCCCTTTATTTGTATTAGGGTACCTGTATAGGTTCTTCAAGATTTCGTATTGAAGAGGGGAAACATGAAATGAACCCTGTGTTTGAAATCCTGTCGAATAATTGTTTAAGTAATTTTGGAGAATAATGTGAAAAAACTGATCATGATCGCGGCGCTGGCGAGCTTGAGTGCCTGTGCGGTATACCCCAGTTCTTCCAGCAGTGTCTACCATGCGCGGCAGACGCAGAATGAGCAGAGCGTACGCATGGGCGTGGTGGAATCGGTGCGCGAGGTGCTGATAGACAGAGGCCAGAGCGGTGTGGGCACTGTGGCCGGTGCTGCCTTGGGTGGCATTGCAGCGGGCTCGAATGTAGGGGGCGGTAATGGTGCGGTGGCGGCAGGGATACTGGGTGCAGTTGCCGGCGGCCTGATCGGCAACAAGATAGAAGAAAACGCTACCAATCACAAGGGCCTGGAAATTACCGTCAGGCTCGACAATGGCGAGATGAAAGCGATTACCCAGGAAGCGGACGAAAACTTCCGCGCCGGTGACCGCGTGCGCCTGTTGTCTAACGGCAGGACTACGCGCGTTACTCACTGATAGACACTGATGAGCAGTGTTCCCTCTCCCCCGGCCCCTCTCCCGCAAGCGGGCGAGGGGAGGAACCCGAGCTACATCAATGCGTAGTTTTTCTGCCCAAAAGAAAAGCGGCCTGAAGGCGAGCCGTTCGGTTAATGTGTTGAAAATGCCCACAAGCAATTTTGTGGGCATTTTTTCATTTAATGGATTGGTCGCCTCAATCTCCGAATTGGGACTTATCCGGATATCAAACTCCGTAAGCCCCCCCTACTTCAGCGGATGTACCTCATCTTCTGCAAACCATTTGGATTGGCGGATTGCGCTAAGCGCCGCATCGGGATTTTTCACCCAAAGAACTAGAGCCAGACTTTCCTCAGCTCGGCTACAGGTGACGTATAGAAGCCGCAGAGTCCGGTCGATGGTGGTTTCTTTTCCTTCAGCCACGTTTTGCTGGTCAGTCTCACTCAACTCCTCTCCACCAAAGAGCTTGTCGTAAGAGAACAGCGTGCCGCCAGCTTCCTCATCGTCCATGACTACCATTACGTGCTTGAACTCGGAGCCTTTGACAACTTGGTGTGTTGCCAGCTCGGCTTCTCCGTCCAGATAAGAACGATACAAAGCAATCTCTTGCCATGAGGTGTTAAAGAGGGCGTGCCATCCGCGCTTGCGCTTATCCTCTGTGGACTCCTTGTTCTTTACTTTTGGTTCGGGCGGTGGATCCGATGTGTCGCTAAATGCCTGCATTAGGCGGGAGTCAGCTTCGAAAAGCGCGCACTCGAGGATGGGGGCCAATGCCTTCCGAACAGTTGCTTCGGGCCTGGATATGACCTCAGCAAAACGCATGACGGCCGCATGAATATTGTCCAACGCGGCTTTCCGTTCGGTACTGGATTGCGGCACCTTTGCTAGCGCGCCATGTCGGCGCAATACATCTGAAGCGCCAAACTCGTTCAGTGAACCATCAGGCTGTACGCATTTAGCGAGCTCAAGTATTGGACCGAGGAGTGGCCGAACCATGGCAGGGCCGGTTCGCTCCCCGTTTGGTTTGGGCGTCGCGGCATCTTTGTCTAGCATGTCCATCGCATTGTAAACCTCGAAAAATTTGCCTCGCTTCGCTGCCAATTTATGCTCTAGCGCCAGCGTTTTGTAGCCACGCACTCCGTCTTGCCAGTCAGCGCTGGCAGTCGCGGTAGCCATGGCTAGCGCACAATCCGCCTCTTTCAAGATTTTTTCTGCAGTGTCAGTCGTGGTATCACCAACAAAGATGCGAACGATGCCGCCGTTCTTCTCTGTTCGAGGGTGCTGGGGCACGCCAGTTTTTGGCTGCGTACGTCCTTCAATGTCTGCGTCCCAGACCTTGTTGATCAGATCGACGATGCGCTGCTGGCTGCGATGGTTCATCTGCAACGCAGGGCGCTCCCAATCCTTAGGAATATGAGAGGGGAGATCGTCGTGACCGTCAGCGTAGATACGCTGACGATGGTCACCTAGAAGTCCGAGAGTGAGGCGACCGGGGCGGTTTTTCGCGAGGCAGAACAAGGCGTCAAGCACCTTCTCCATCGTGTCCTGCGACTCGTCGATCAGGATAAGAGGGTGCCGATCTTCCAAGACGCGTTGCAACGTTGGGCGTTCACGAATGAGCCATGCCGCTACATCTACGACCGCAGCATGCGTCAGCGCCCCTGGTCCGTAAGTGTTCCGATCTGGATGGTAGATGAAGGCCTCGGTCGCTCGAATATCATCTGCCTCTTTCTCAATTTCAGCGTACTTTTCTCGATCTTTGTCTGACTCTCCCTTTTTCTTGCTCTGCGCATATGCTTTGGCATCTTCAAGCTGCTGAGCGTTACGGGCAAGCAGAGCTTCTTGGATATCTTGATCGAAGCCTTTGATGAGTTCCCAACAGAAGGCATGAATGGTCGATACTGCGGTCAGGTAGTTTTCACCGAGTCGACCATTAACGACCGCAGCCGCGTTGTTAGTGTAGGTGATGACGCGGACCGATTGACCACGAGATCTGAGCCGCTCAGCATATCGACCGCCAGCCTCGTGTTGCACTACGCCAGTAATTCGGCGCAAAACCTCGACCAATGTGCGAGTTTTTCCGGATCCTGCGCCGGCGAACAAGAAAAAATTCCGCGACGGCACGGCGGTGACATAGCCGCAGATGTCTTCAACGATGTGAGCGTCGCGGTCATTGCCCGGAGGTTGCAGCACGGCACTCATGCAGTTTCTCCGGCCGTGACGTTCAATTGATCACATAGCCAGGAGAGTGCGTCGGCGATATATGCCGGGCATGCCAATTTTTGACCTGCGCTTAACCGTTCAAATAATGTTGCGGCGAATTCACCCTTGCTGAAATTCTCCCGCAGCGTCACGTGTAGCTCCGCGACCAGTTCAGCATGATCAGGGTGATCGAGCACCAGACCTATCGCCTTCCCAAGGGTGCCGCGGTGAACAACTTTCTTGCCGGTAGCAAGGTCCTTCTCTCCGTCCAGCGCCTTGAACCAATCAATGTTGGAGAGGACAAGCGAGTCCTCAAACGAACTAGGCCATTGATTGCTGGCGGCAGCTACGGGAAGTTGCCAAGCAAAGCGGACTTTGACGCCTGAGTTGGAGGTCCAAACAAGATGCTCAAGCGTTGGCTTTCCATATGCATTGAAATCCGACAGCTTCGGGTGCCAGGAGGTCAGCGTGTCATTCCCGCATTCAAGGTCTGCTTGGCCTGAAATGTGCGTCGCTGTACGCACGACACGCCCCGTTTTGTTCTTGGTTGGCACTACGGGATCTAAGTCCGTGATAACCACAGTTGGAATTCCCAATCGCTCCACCAGTGGCTTGAGGCGGTGTGCATGGCTCCCGCCGATCTCGAGGAAGGACACATATTTTTTCGCCAGCTTGGGAAAGTCTTGCTCAATGAAAAGTGGCACCAACATCCGCTCAGCTGTGCCCTCGACGAAGACGGCCGCGTCAGCGAAAAGAAGGTCCGTGTGTTGAACCTGAAAATAGCGCTCGGCAAAAATCCTGGTTTCGTCGTCATCGCCGAAGGCGTCACCAAGATTGACGACCTCCGTGCTGGGCTTAATGCCGGTACCGGTACCGGCTATCCGCTTCACATACCTTAGACGAGTGAAACTGTCTCCGTGCGCCAGATGGCTTGAGTGCGTGCTAATAAGCAATTGACTACGTAGGTTACTGTGGACGGGATCTTTTGGACGGATCAGTTCGTGTGCGTTCAACGAAAAGTTGCGTTGTACTTGAACGTGCAGATGCGCCTCTGGTTCCTCAACCATCACCAAATGAATTGCAGCCGGACTACCCTTTGGCGGATTGAGACGGGCAGCGCGGAACGAGACGAGCATGAAACTGAGCGATTGCAAGTTCTGATAGCCGAGTCCAATAGAATGCTCAGGCAACGATTCGTCAACTGCAGTCTTGTCCAGTCGGTACTGGACC
>Ga0207137_1035_pt2 | contig 32021 bp, 27 predicted proteins | sample Alteio_BWMinHeat_9_FD_153572 | JGI IMG/M metagenome (GOLD analysis project Ga0207137, IMG submission 153572) | Enriched cells from forest soil in Barre Woods Harvard Forest LTER site, Petersham, Massachusetts, United States -... | ecosystem: Environmental > Terrestrial > Soil > Temperate forest >...
TTCAATGACCGCTTGGCTCGCTTCCTTAGCGAATCCCCGGCCCCAGTAGGCCGGCAGGAGATGAACGCCCAACTCATGAATTTGCTTCTCGAGCCGGTAGGGGCGCAGCCCGGCGCATCCCACAAATTCGCTGCCGGCCAGAAGAAAGACCGGCCAATATTGCATGTTATGGGACTTCACCATCGCGATGTGCTCCGCAAGTCTTTCTTCCACTTTTCGCGCGGTAAAAGGGCCCCCGATGAAGCGGCCCACTTCCGGATCGCCCCACAGCGCGAGGGCCAGCGGTAGATCCTCCTCTGTCCAGCAGCGAAAACCGAGCCGCGCCGATTTCAGGAAATAGGAATTCGCAGTTTGCATGCGGGAGATTGTTCATCGCCCGGGCCAGAAATTGCAAGGGCAGGGAAGCAGGCGGGACGTTCGTCGAATTGTAAAAGCAGGAATTCTTTTATCAGGCGCAGGTCAATCAGAGCGCAGCGCCTCCACGACGTCGACGCGGGCCGCGCGCGCGGCCGGCACCGCCGAGGCAATAACCGCGGCGATCAGCAAAACGAGCGCGGATCCGATCACGGGCAGCGCACCCGGTATCCGTACATCCTGGACATAGCTGCCGGCAAAACGCGCCAGCGCGTAGCCGCACGCAGCACCCGCGACGACGCCACCCGCGGCCATCACCGCGCCTTCGGCGATGACACTCTTAAGGAGCTGCCGAGGCTGCGAGCCAATCGCCAGGCGGATGCCGAATTCGCGCGTTCTTGCGCTGACCGAGAAGGCCAGCACGCCCGCGACGCCGACGATGGCGATGGCCAAAGCAACGGCGGCAAAACCTCCGAAGACGATCGTGTTCAGGCGGTTGGGGGTGAGCACTTCGGCCCTGATATCTTCGAGCGTGGCGGCGTGTTCAACAGGTTGGTCGGCAGCCATGTCGCGGACGATGCGCGTGATCGGGGTCACCAGCGCGTAAGGATCCACGCGCGTGTGAACGAACAGGCGGCCGCCAAAGAGGGGCAGCTCCTTGTTGGCGGCGTCATCCGGTATCTGGCCGAAGGGGTGGTAGACCGTGAGCGCCGCGCCAGGCACGACGTGTTCATCGTCCACGTCGGCGGCGACGCCTACGATGCGTCGCGGCCCTTTGTTGACGAAGATGAACGGCATCACCGGGTCGGTCCACATGATGTGGCGGTTGATGGGGTCTTGGCCGGGGAACATGCGCTGAGCGACACTTTGGCTAACGATCACAACAGGCTCGCCGCCGCGACGGTCATTGTCGTCGAAGTCGCGTCCAGCAACAATCGGCACGCCGAGAGCAGCGAAAAATGACGGCGAAACAACGCGAAACTGCGCGCGAGGATCTTCTTCGCGAACGCCGTTCACATGGCCCTCGCCAGAGAACGCGAAGCCAGGACCGAAGCCGCCGGCGTCGCGCCAGGGGATGTTGGTGCCGAGAGCGACGCGATCCACCCCGGGGATTTCGTTGATGCGGCGGATGGTTTCCCTGTAGAAGTTGATGATCTCATCTGGAGTCTTTCCGTAGGACATAACCGGCACGTTCATGGCGAGAACGCGATGCATGTCGAAGCCTGTCTGCGTTGCTTGCAGGGTAAGGAGAGTCTTGATGAGCATGCTGGCTCCGGCCAGGAGCATGAAGGATGCGGCGATCTGCGTGACCGCGAAGATACGCAGCCGGCGGCTGGTGCTGCCGGTGATGCGCACTCCCCCGCTAGCGAGCCCGAATCCTTGCGAGGCGCTGGCGGAAGGCAGGCGAGGGACAAACGCCAGGAGAACGGAGGCGAGGATGGCGAGTCCGGCGCCAACCCAGAGCATGCTTGCGTCGATGGTGAGGTCCAGCGCGCGGACGGAGAAGCGCGAGGCGTAGCGGGCGAGAATGGCGACCATCGGACGGGCGCTGAGTACACCAAGAATCGCGCCGGCGCCGCAGAGCAGCAGGCTTTCGGCGAGGAGAGTGCGACGCAGGGCTCCGCTGCTTGCGCCCAATGCGGCGCGAATAGCTAACTCGCCTTCGCGACGCACGCTGCGCGCGAGGATTAGGTTGGCAACATTGGAGCACGCAATGACGAACACCAGGATGGAGGCCGCCAGCAGGACCCACAGAATCGTTCTCGCCCCGGACGTGATTTGGTCCCGCAGGAGCACGGCATGAATGCGGTTGTCGCCCTTCTGCGCGTAAGCCTCTTGATGCTCGCGAATCATCGCCGCGTAGACGGTGCTGAGTTCGGCGTTCGCTGACTCGAGGGTCGCACCGGGGGCGAGGCGGCCGAAGAGTTCGGTCATGCGATGCACGCGGCCCGTGACCATCGTCGCGGAAAGATGATGCGGGCTGGTGACCACGTTCGCGATGATTTCGGTTTCGGCAGGGTAGGGAACCGAGGGTTCCAGCACGCCGATGATCGTAGCGGAACGCTCGCCCAGCCGGATCTGCTTGCCGATGACGGAGGGATCGCTCTTGAGGGTGGTGGTCCAGAAACGATACGTGAGGACTGCAGCGCCGGCGGCGTTGGGGCCGTCGTCATGCATGTCGAGGAGCCGGCCGAGGACCGGGTGCAAACCCATCACTTCGAAATAGGAGCCGCCGACAACTCCGGCGCGAACTTCGCGCGGCTCGCCGAGGCCGACCATGGTGAAGCCGATGGAGGAGAAGTCGCCAAAGGCGCTCAGCGTTTTGATCCCCGCGCGCAGATCCTGAATTTCGGGGACGGAGAAGGCTGCATTTTCGACGCCGATGCCAGGGGCGCTCTGGCGGATGTAGATGAGGCGGTCCTCGTCGCGATTGACGAGCGGGCGGAGGAGCACGCCGCGCACCAAGCTAAAAATGGCTGCGTTCGCTCCGATGCCCAGCGCGAGCGTGAGAATCACGGTGATGGCAAGCCCTTTGGCGCGTCCGAGCGAGCGAAGCGCGAAGTTCACTTCGCGCAAAAAGGTCAGAATGCTTTCGCGGAACTGCGGAGAGTTGGATGCGCGTTCGGTCATGCGGATTTCTCCTGTACTTGTTTTATTACAAATTCGGCCAGGCGTTCAAGGCTTTGCGTCCAGCCGGTCTCCATCCCAGCGAGGTATGCGGCTGCGTAAGCAACCACGGCCGCCGCGCGCGTTTGCAAAGTGAGTTTCGTTTTGCCTGCATGCTCGGCGAAGGTGACGGATGTAAGCCCGTCGAGGATAGGATTGCCTTCCTTGTCCGTCGCGATGTTGGTGAAGACGAGCCGCTCGGGCTTCACAACCTCGCGATACACACCACCGCATGGATATTCAGTGCCATCGGGGGCGCGCATCACGATATGCCAGGCGCCGCCGACCCGTGCGTCCAACTCGCAAACAGGATTCGTGAACCCTTTCGGGCCCCACCACTGCGCCATGAGCTTCGGATCGGTCCATGCCCGGAAGACGAGTTCGCGCGGCGCATCGAAAACGCGCGTGATGACGACTTCCTTTTCGGCGACTTTCGTGGTCCCTTCCACGAATTGTTTCAGCGCTGAGGTGAAGTGTGTCCAGCCCTGTACAAAATTCCCTCTTGCCAGCTCGGGATTTGCTTCCGGGAGAAATGTTTCCAAACCTTCGTGGGCCAGTTTCAGCTTTGTCTTATTTCCTTCCGGAAATAATTCGAAGGACACAGATGATTCGCCCGGCTTTCCCCCATACTTCCAGTTGTACGCGATTTTCTTGCCCGGGACCACCTGAGTCACTTTCCAAATGTGGAGGTGATCTTTTTCGTTGTGGCGGACAGTGAACTGGGTTTCAAATCCTACTTCGGGTTTGAACGAATTGAGAGGCCCAAAATACCATTGTCTCATCTGATTTGGATCGGTGATGGCTTTCCACACGATATCCCTTGGAGCGTCGAAAACTCGTTCGATGATGATCGGTGTCTTTGCGAGTTGTTCGGAGAGACGCTCCAGGGTTTGTTTCCCGCCTTCGATGAAGCCAAGATCCTTATTCACGCGCTCCCGTTCCTCGGGTGAATCGAAGACCATCCGTAGAGTGAGCTTGGTCTTGTCACCTTCTTCCTCGAAGGTCCAGGTTACCTGGCACTGTGCGTGGGCCCCGCCCTCTCTGCCGCCTATTTGCGAGTAGACTATGCGGTCGTGTTCTACGACCTCGACAAAAACTACCTTGTTCGGATAGTTAGTTCCATCGGGCCCGTGCATGGTGTGACGCCAGACGCCGCCGGGCCTTATATCCATCTCGTGGATGGTGGTCGAGAAGCCTCGTGGGCCCCACCACTTCACCACCTGCCGCGGATCGATCAAGGCATCCCAGACGAGTTCGCGCGGCGCATCGAAAACGCGCGAAAGAACCATTTCCCGGTCCGCGGTATTCGGAGCAGGGCTTGCTGCTGCTTTATTTCCGGCCATGCTTGGTCTCCTTTTTCGGTGTGTGTTTGTGGGCCTTACTCTGGACGTTTTTCTGGGCGTCCTCCCGGACGAGGTTCCGTGCTTCACTCTTCGCGCCTTTTTGGACTTCGCGAAGATAGTCATCCAGCCGATCGAAGCTCTCTGTCCAAAATCGCCGGTAGTGAGCGACCCAATCTGAGACGTCCTTAAGAGGATTGGCATCGAGCCGGCAAGGCCTCCATTGCGCTTCGCGGCCACGGGCGATCAGGCCGGCGCGCTCCAGCACTTTTAGGTGCTTGGAGACTGCGGGCATGCTGATGTCGAAGGGTTCGGCAAGATCCGTGACGGAGGCTTCTCCGGAGATCAGGCGAGCCAGAATGGCGCGCCGGGTGGGATCGGCGAGAGCGGCGAAGGTGGAGCTGAGGGGATCGGGGGCCACGGTGTAATTAACCTACAGGTTAAATACAACAGGGGCGGAGCCTTTGTCAAGTAGCCCCTAGAGATATTTCGACCTCAGAATGAATATTTCGCGGCGAACTGGATGAGCCGCGGAGTGCCGGTGGTGGAGGTAATGGCTCCGAAGCTCGGGCCGCTTTCAATGTCCGTGAAAGTCGGGATGTTGAAGTTCGGATGGTTCCAGAGGTTGAAGAACTCGGCGCTGAATTTAAGACGGGTCTGCTCGGTGACACGGAAGTTCTTGCCGATGGAAAAGTCCCAGTTCTGCTGGAACGGTCCGCGGAATGTGTTGCGTCCGAGGTTGCCGAAAGCAGTCGTACAAAAATTCGGATCCATCAGGCATTGAGCAGGATAGAGCTGCGGGGCAGGACTGAAGGCGGAGGCGTTCAGATACGCGTTCAGGCGGGATTCGGTCGAGCCCGAGGGAATGGCGTCTGCAATAGTTTTGCCGGGCGCGAGGCTGGCCGTAGAGGACGGCGAGAGGAGCGTGAACGCGGAGCCGCCAGCGGAATCGATCACCGTGAACGGCCGGCCCGACTGAAAAATGACGATGCCGCTGACGTTCCAATCTTTCAGGAGAGCCGCCCTTGCACCAGTCGCGTCCTTGAAGAACGGGAAAGCGTAATCGTAGCTGACCACCAGGCGGTGCCGGCGGTCGAAATCGGAGAGCCCGTAGGAATCGCGCAAGTTGGTCTGGTCGTTGAAGGCGGTGTTGAACGAGGTATTGCCGGTGGAAGTGGCATCGAGCGCCTTGGAAAACGTGTAGGCGCCCTGGAAGTAGGAGTTGCCGACCTGGCGCGAGACCTTCACTTGCAGCGAATGGTAGTTCGACCAAGCTTCGTTGCCAAATTCCTGGAAACCAGCGGGGTTCAACCCCAGCACCGGGGACCGAGCTGGTGCATTCGCGAGAGTGTTCTGCGTGATGGGAGGAGCGGGCTGCCCATTCGGCAGGGTAAGAAGGATAGGGTGCTGCGGGCTGGCCAGTGCAGGCTGGATCGTAGTGCGGGTTACGCGAAGGTGCGTGCCCTTCGTGCCGACGTAGCCTACCTCGAGGAGCCACTTCCCAGGCAATGCCCGCTCGATGCCGAGGTTCCACTGCTGCGTGTTGGGTGAAACAAAGTGGTGCGGGACCTGCAACGTGATGAGGAATTCGCTGTTGCCAGTAAAGTTGGGAGACGAGTTGGGGTCGGCGGGATTTGCGAAGCCCTGGAAAACTCCGAGTTGCGGCACAAGGCTTGGAGAGATGACTCCACCCGCCGGAAGGTTTAGCGACGAACTGAACAACGTGCTCAGCGTGCCCGGGGGCGGCGGCACGAAGAAACTGGCGAGGAACGGCGACGAAAACGAGAGGTTGTCGATCGCGCCGTTGTCTTCCCGCGCGTAGTAGATACCATAGCCGGCGCGGACCACAGTGGAGCCGTGGCCCGACAAATCATACGCCAGACCAACGCGGGGACCCCAATTGGAGGCGTAGCCGTTGTTCGTGAGCGTCGGCGAACCATTTGCCACCAAGCCGGGGATATTGTACCTGCGAGCGCCTGCGGGGAAGATCCACGGGTCTTGGCCTTTGAGGGCGAGAGTCGGATCGACGTTGCCGATGTGGTCGAGGTTATCACTCACCGCGCCGTTCAGTTCCCAGCGGACGCCGAGGTTCAGGGTGAGGCGCGAGGTCAACTTCAGGTCGTCCTGAGCGAAGAGCGCAAAGGCGTTGATCCGATATTCGTGATTGGAAACGCCGCTGCCGCCTCCGCTGACCACCGGCGCGCCGATTAGGAAGTTCTGAAAATCGCTCACGAAGCTGCCGCCTGCTCCGGTGGGAGTCGGAGCGAAGAGCACAAGGCCGTTGAAGAGCTGTGGGAAAATCTTGTCCAGGTTGATGCGGTCGGCCTGGCCGCCGAAGCGTATCTGGTGGCGGCCTACGGTGAAGCTGGCAGTGTCGAGAAAGGTGAAGTCGTTCTGTGTCTGCTGCTGGTTATGGAACGGCGCAGGCCCAATCTGAAATCCAGATGCGAGAAGCTGGAACTTGTAGATATTGGTGGTGACGTTGCTGTTGGGGCGAATGATGCCGAGGTCGTTGCTGCTCACGATCTGAACGTTGTCCAGGTCGTTGCCGATGTGCACAAAGCCGAAGCGGAACTCGTTCACCCAGCGGGTCGAAAAAACATGGGTGTGACCGAAGGTAAGAAAGCGGTCGTTGACCGGCAGGAAGAGCGGAAAATTGAGATCGAAGGGGTTGCTGCCCCCGCCGAAGGCCGCGGCCAGACCGCTGGCGCCGAAAGGCAGCAGCGAGGAGAAATCCGAGAAGAAGAGGCGGGCGAGAAGGCGGTCGCGGCCGCCGCGGAAGTCACGGTCGAGGTTCAGGCTGAGCTGGTCGTCGTCAAATCTGCCTGGATGACTAATAGTGAGCGGGCCAGTCCCGCCCGGACTGCCCGGCACGGAGGGAATCAGGAAGCCTCCGATACCGCCGCCGAACTGGTTGCTCTTGATGTTGAGCAGCTTCACGACGACGGGATCGAGCTGCGTGATCCCAGGGGGAAGGCCGGTTGGGAAAAGGGTGGACTGGAGCCTGCCCGCGTCGCGCGTCGTGGGCAGTACCGGGATTTGCGTGCTGATGAATGTCCCGGGGGAAAGCCCGCTGAGCTGGCGGGTGCCCTGATAATTGAAAAAGAAGAAGCCGAATTTCGCTTCCGGACCGACCGGGCCGCCTACGCTACCGCCGAAGATGTTCTGCCTGACGACGGGGCGCGGCTGGGAACTGCGGTTGAAGAAAAAGTCGTTGGCGTTCAACACGTCGTTGCGGAAAAACTCGAACAGGTCGCCGTGGAAATCTTTCGTACCACTCTTCAGGATGGCGTTGATGTTTCCGCCGCCATTGCGGCCCTGTGTGGCGTCGTACAAGCTGGTCTGCACTTTAAATTCCTGGATGACGTCGGGGCTGGGCAGTGGCGTATTGCGCAGGAAGCCGATGTTGTAGTCCGTAGCGCTGATGCCTTCGATCAAGTAATTGTTGTTGTCCTCGCGCGCGCCGTTGACCGTCATATTGATGTCGCCGCGGCCGAGCGCGCCGGCCTGGTTCAGGTCGCTGGCAGCGCCGGCGGAGAGGACCAGGAGTTGCTGAAAGTTCTGTGTGGAGAGTGGTAGATTGCGGATGGTGCTGGCGTCGATGGATTGGCCGGTGACGGCATCGGTGGTATCGACATCGCTCACCTCCGCGGAGACGCGGATGTCGGTCGCGACCGCACCAACGCGGAGAGTCGCTGTGACGCTGGTGGTCTCCGTTACCCGGACTACGATGTCGGTGACAGTGCCTTCGGCGAAGCCCTGCGCGCGGATCTTAAGAAAGTAAGTGCCCGCGGAAAGGAGTTGGGCGTTGAAGATGCCTTCGGCGCTGGTGACCACGGTGCGCACGACGCTGGAGGTGCTGTTCGAGATGATCCGCACCTCAGCGCCGGGAACGACGGCGCCGCTAGAATCGCGGACTGTTCCCGTGATGGCTCCAGTAGCGCCGCCCTGCGCGTACGCCCGGCCGGAGAGCGAAAGAACGCAAAGAAAAGAAACAACGATGAGGCTCAATCTGTTCAAGGTGCATCCTCCGCCCTGCTTACGAACACCGGGAAAACTCCGTGCGAAGAAATTTTTGTCTCACGCGCCATTGTTCTTAACGAGTCCGGCTGGCGCTTGCGGCAATGTATACCTGACGACCCCTGCTTGCAACGCCCCTGTCAGCACAAAGAACGGATTTTTCATGCCTACATTAAAATCATAGCCTGTGGGTAAGTGCATGGGTTCCGCAGGTATAATGCCGGGCGATGAGTTGGGCTGCTTCGCTTCTTCGGCGTGCATTCCGTATGTTCGCCCGGGTATTTCCCCGGTGCAGCATGATTTCGCAGGCCATCGCGTTCAATTTATTCTTGGCATTCTTCCCCACACTGCTGATTGCAGCCGCTCTCGCGGCAACGCGAATCGGTGGGAGAACCAGCCTCCTGGATCTAACCCGGGATTTCACCAGCTTCCTTCCGCCCGGAAGCCAGCAGCTGGTTTCCGAGTTTCTCATCAAACGCGGTCCAGAAGCGTGGAAACTCGCGCTGGCGGGCTGGACAGGAGCGCTGTTGGCCGGCTCGCAGGCCATGAAATTGCTAATGGAAGGAATTCATATCATTTACGGGGATGAGCAGAAGCCGGGATTTATTCACCGTCAGTTGCGTGGACTTTTGTTGTTGCTGGTGACCATAGCGCCGATGCTGGCGGCGACTATCCTGGGAGTGTTGGGGCGGCCGTTGCGTGGATGGTTCACAAGGGAAACCGGTAGGCAAGACCTGTTGCATGGCTGGTGGAATTTCTTATTTCCGGCGGCAGCCATGGTACTGGCGATGATCGCCTTGACGGTAATCTACCGGCTGGCGCGGCCCCGGGAAACCAGCCTTAGAGGAGTGCTGCCGGGTGCGATGGTGGCGACGCTTCTATGGTGGCCTGTGGACGCGCTGTTCGGATATTACGTTCGCAGGGTCCCCTACAGCCTGGTGTACGGGGGATTGGCCGCTGTGATCGGCCTGCTGATCTGGATGCAGCTTTCGGCGGTGATCATTTTTCTCGGCGCCGCCTGGAACGCGGAACTCGCGGAAAATCGGAAAACAGCGTGAGCACGTGATGGAGCGAATCGTGGAAGTGGAATGTTACGCTGGTTATAAAGGTGACGAGCGGCCGCTGCGTGTACGGCTCGGCGGGCGCTTGGAAGAAGTGGCCCGCGTCGAAGATCGCTGGTACTCGCCGGGAGAGACATTTTTTCGAGTGGTGATGCAAAGCGGAGACCGCTATATCTTGCGGCGCCGCGATGCCCAGGACGTGTGGTTACTGGCCGGATTTCGCCGCGCCGAAGGCCGGTAAGGAGGTACCAGCGTAATCGTTGACAGAAAAGTTACGCGGCGCGTATAGTCTTGCGAAGGGCAAGATTCAAGACCGCGCGTCGCAGATCTGTTCTTCCGGGACGACGCCAGAGCAGAGTTCGAGAAGGGACCCATGGTGAACTCATTGCATTGCTCGTTCGCCCGACGAGCCGGCTTCCTATCCTTCCTGTTCCTGTTAAATCTCTTGCGCGTGGGCGGGTTGCGCGCGCAATCATCCTCAGGACAAGACCCGGCTGCAAAAGTCGATCCTACGGCAACGCAGAAGGCTCCCCCGGCCGACCATAACGCAGAAGTCTCCACTCATGACGCGCCGGCAACATTTAAGGTGCGCGTCAATTTGGTGCAGGTACGCGTGGTGGTGCGGGACGCGCAAGGCAAGCTGGTGGAAAATCTCCATCGGGAGGATTTCCAAGTTTTCGATAACAATAAACCACAGGCGATAGCCGCCTTTAGCATGGAGACACCCGCGTCGCACGCGGCTGTGGGGTTGACCCAAGCATCCGGGGAAAAAGCGGACGCGGCGCCGGAGGCAGTCGTGAAGGCTGCGGCCGGGCTGCCGCAGAGATTTGTGGCGCTGCTGTTCGATGACGAGCATTTCTCATCGGAAGATGCGGTTACGGTGCGAAGTGCGGCAGGGCGACTGTTCGGCGGGCTGATGCCTTCGGATCGGGTGGGCGTATTCACGACCTCAGGCCAAATTACACAAGAATTCACGAGCGACCGGGAGCTCCTGAACAAGGCGATGCTCGGCATCGTTCCGCGGTCGACGCTGGCGGGCGCGGGACATCAATGCCCTGAGATCGGCTATTACCAGGCCGACTTGATCGAAATCCGGCGTGATGATCAGGCGCTGGCCGTGGCCACGGCGGATGCGCTGGAATGCGCATTCAACGGTGATGTGACCAAGACGCCGCAGGCGCAGTCACTGGCGGAAGGCGCCGCTGCACTAGCGCTCGTCGCCGGCGACTCACAGACCGAATATACGTACCGGCATTTCGAAGAAACGATCCGGCGTTTGACCAGCATGCCGGGGCAGCGAATCATGATATTTGTTTCGCCGGGATTTATTCTCTCCACTCTGGCGCCGGGGTCGTCCGACCTGATTGACCGGGCGACACGCGCAAACATTGTCGTAAACACTTTGGATGCCCGGGGACTCTACGCACCTGACCTGATGGGCGACATAGCCGACCCGCCGCACGATTCGTTGAAGGTGGCAGGATATAAAGCCAGCTATCGGGTGCAATCGCAGACCGCGCAATCAGAAATCCTCGCGGAATTGGCGGACGGGACCGGGGGATCGTATTTTCACAACCGCAACGATCTGGACAAGGGCTTTCAGGAAGCGGGAGCGGCCCCGGCGGTATCGTACTTACTTGGGTTTTCACCGCAGAATTTGAAATTGGACGGCAGATTTCATGTCCTCAAAGTTACGATGGCGAACAAGCAGAAATTCAACATCCAGGCGCGCCGCGGCTACTACGCTCCGCGGACGATCGCGGATCCCAACGAGCAAGCGAAGCAAGAGATCGAAGAGGCGCTGTTCTCGCAGGACGAGATTCGCGATCTGCCCTTGGAACTCCAAACGCAGTTCTTCAAAAAAGACCAAGCGGAAGCCCGGGTGGCAGTGCTTACGCATTTGGATCTGAAGGGCTTGCGATTCCAGAAGGCAGAAGGGCGAAACCGCGACAACCTGACAGTGGCGACAGCGATTTTTGACGAAAACGGAAACTTGGTGGCGGGCGGAGAGAAAATTGTGGAGATGAGGTTGTTGGACACTACGGTTGACCGGTTGGGCCGGTCGGGGCTGACGGTCAAGTCAAGTTTCGACGTCAAACCCGGGACTTATCTGGTGCGACAGGTTGTGAGAGATACCGAGGGCGCGCAGATGGCGGCGAGGAATGGGGCGCTGGTAATTCCGTATTAGGCGGCAAGGGGGGACAGAACATGAACACAGGAGAGAAGAGAAGCCAGGGATCAGGATTGCGTTTGACGTGGTTGGCAGTGACAGGGTTATGGTTGATGCCTTTGTGCTTGATGGCGCAGGAGCCGGCTCTCTCGCCGGCAGCAGCCCAAGCACTTGATGAGGTCGTGCAGTCGAACGCGGTCATCAAGAAAGAGTCGCGATTGGTGCTGGTGGACGCGGTGGTGACGGACAAAAAAGGGAACTACGTAAAGGATCTCACGCAAAATGATTTCAAGGTGTTCGAGGACAACAAGGAACAGCAGGTGTCAAGCTTTTCGACCGGCGGGGAGATCACGGCGCAAGCAAACGCGCAGAAGCATTACTTGATTCTTTTCTTCGACAATTCCTCGATGCAGACGCCGGATCAGATCCAGGCGCGAAACGCTGCGGCGAAGTTCGTGGAAGCGAACGCCAATCCGGACCATTTGATGGCGGTCGTCGAATTCGGCGGAACGACCAGCATCCGGCAGAATTTTACGGCGAACGCCAACCTGTTGCGCGCGGCCGTGAGCGGGGTCAAGTCGTCTTTCGTGGACTCCAACGCTGCGGCCAATATACAGCCGGCCACCGTAGCGTCGACGGGGTTTCCGTCGCTCGGGAATTCCGAGGCGGATTACGCGGCGCATTCAATGCTTCTGGCGGTGCGCAGCCTGGCAAAAAATCTGCGCAGCATCCCGGGACGCAAAATCATGGTGTTGTTTTCCGCGGGATTTCCGCTAACGGCGGAAAGCGAGTCAGAACTTACCGCCACGATAGACGCATGCAACAAGGCTAACGTGGCGATCTATTCCCTGGATGTGCGCGGGCTGACCTCGGGGGCGCCGATTCCGAACGGAATGGCGCGCAAGAATAGAACCGGTGCAGCGCGGACAGTCGCAGGCAGACGGCATAACCGGATTGCAGCTGGAAAACCGCGTTGGCTGCTTGCGGCGTATCCCACAGTAGCGACGCCTGATCCGCAGAGACCCGGCGGCGGAGGAGGAGCCGGTGGAGGAGCAGGAGGTGGCCATCCCGGTGGAGGAGCAGGCGGTGGAACGGGAGCTGGCCCCGGCGGAGGTGGCGGCAGAGGCGGCACGGGAGGAACAGGAGGTACGGGCGGCGGCCGCGGGGGAACGGGAGGCACGGGTGGAGGCCGCGGCGGAACGAGCGGAACGCCAGGAGGCGTGGGTTCTCGGGGAGGAGGCAACACGGCGGGAAACTTTACGAACACGGGAACAACGTTTACCCAACCGCGCACGATTGTCCCGCAGTTTCCTGAGTCGGTGGCTACGAACCAGCAAATTCTAGCGGCGTTGGCCGAAGGTACCGGAGGCTTCACGATCTTCAACACCAACGACCTGCTCGGTGGACTGGTGAAAATTGCCCAGGAGCAGAACGCGTTTTATTTGCTCGGTTACGTGCCGCAGGAAACGCCGGAAGGAAGCTGCCACGCGCTGAAAGTGAAACTCAACAAGGGCGGGATGAATGTGAGGTCACGAAGCGGTTACTGCAACTCGAAACCGTCTAACGTGCTCGAAGGCAAACCCATCGAGAAACAGCTCGAGAGCCGCGCGAGCAGCTCGCAGGCGGGCTCGATTCACGGATCGCTAAAGGCGCCCTACTTTTACGTAGGACCGGGAGTGGCGCGAGTGAATCTGGCGATGGAGATCCCCCCCGACGCGATGCAGTTCAACAAAGAGAAAGGGAAGTACCATGCGAATTTGAATGTTTTGGGGATAGCGTACCTGCCGGACGGCACCGTGGGCGCACGCTTCAGCGACACGGTCAATCTCGATCTCGAGAAGGACGCGTGGAAAGAGTTCACCAAGCTGCCGTATCGCTACGAGAATCAATTCGACGCGGCGCCCGGAACGTACAGGCTGACGGTGGTGTTGAGCTCGGGAGGAAGCGAGGCGTTCGGCAAATTCGAATCGCCGCTGAAAATCGATTCGTATGACGGGAAGCAGTTCAGTCTGGGGAGCGTGGTGCTGACAAACTCCGCGCAGCGGTTAACGGACATTCCCACGGGGCTGGATTCGCAGTTGCTGGAGGACCGCACGCCGCTGGTGGTGAAGGGTCTCCAGATGGTTCCTTCCGGCAGCAATCGCTTCAAGAAGAGCGACAACCTCATCGTGTATACGGAAATTTATGAACCGTTGATGACGGCGGCGAATCCACCGCAGGTCGGATTCGGCTACTACGTTTATGACCGCAGCACGAACAAGCAGCTGCAATTTTCGGGGCTCATGAGGGCGGAAGAGTTCATGCAAAAAGGCAGCCCGGTAATTCCCGTGGGGTTGAAAGTTTTGCTGAGCGATCTCCCCGCGGGCTCGTACCACATGGTGATGCAGGCGGTCGACGGGGCGGGGAACCATGCGCCGGACCGCGCGGTTGATTTTGACGTGACAGACTGAACGAGAATCTGGAGATTCTCGCCGCGCTAGGCCGCGGGTTGATTGGTGGCGTGTTTCGGGGCAGCGCCGGACTCAGCGATGAGGCTGCGCAAAACGAACCAGCAATTTGCCGGGCGCTCCGAGAGGCGCCGCATAAAATAAGGGCACCAGTCGGTGCCAAACGGTACGTATACCTGCAAGCCGTTGCCGGCGGCAAAAACTTCATTTTGCAGGTCGCGACGAATCCCATAGATCATTTGAAACTCGTAGCGGTCCGGCGGAAGCTTCAGGCGCGCGGCCTCGGCTTGCGCGTGCCCGACCATGAAAGGGTCGTGGGAAGCGATCGCAGGGAAGTACGCGCCCTGGGCCGCGCCTTCAAGCAGCAGAGTGGTCAGTCGTTTGTAGGCGGCGTCAACATCTTTCTTCGATTGCACGGCGATGTTTTTCGGCTCGCGGTAGGCGCCTTTGACCAGGCGAATCTTCGGTTTGAGTGGAGCGAGACGAAGAATATCTTTCTCGGAGCGGTATAGATAGGCTTGAATGGCGAGCCCCGCGTTTCCGCACTCGCGCTGCACACTTTCATAAATATCGAGCGTCGCGTCGGTGTAGGCGCTGCCCTCCATGTCCATTTCGATGGTGAGGCCGAGGGCGGAAGCCCGCGCGGCGATTTCGCGCGCGAGCGAGCGGCAAAAATCCTTGCTGATGTCCAGTCCGAGCTGCGTGAGCTTTATGGAAATGTTTCCCTTCAGATTTTTGGCGTGCATTTCTTCCAGCATGCGGATGTAGCCCCCGCAGACCTCCCGGGCAGCTGTCTCGGTCGAGACGTTTTCGCCGAGATGATTCAGGCTGACGCGGCGGCCTTGCGCACAAAGTTCCTGGCTGGCGGTGATGGCCTCCTCGAGCGTTTCGCCGGCCACGAAGCGCCGTGCGAAACCGTACTTCATGCCGCGGCGCGCGATGGAATTGGTGACGCGGCGTTTAGTCGAAAGCCAAAAGATGAAGTTGCGGATCAACACTGATCCTCCCCGAGAGTACGATGCACGAGAATACGAGCAGCGGAGAGTTGCGTCAATGCGGAGGGGAGAGGCTCCATTTGCGCCGCGCAACGACGAAGGTAACCTTTCGACACGGCAAGGCGAGTTGCGCAACTTCGCGGCGAGCGGAGGGTTAGTCTAATAGTGATCCGGTATCCGCCGAGCATGCCGCCTGGCAGGAGAAATAGATGAACCCGCAGCAGCGCCGCACAGACACTACTCCGCGCGTTTCCCTAACGGCGCGATCTTTCCTCGCGGCTTCCCTGGCGTTTTCCTGCGCAATTTCATTTTGTGTTGAGCCCACTTCCATCGCAGCAGCCAGAGATAAGAAACCAAAGCAGGATCCGGTTCTTAAGGGACTGCCGATTACGCAACTTTCCACCGACGAAGCCATAGTGCACGCACTGAACCGCCTGGCGTATGGCCCGCGGCCCGGTGACGTCGAGCACGTCCGCCAGATGGGTCTCGAGAAGTGGATCGAACAGCAACTGAATCCGGGTGCGATTGACGACAAGGCGTTGGAAGCGCGGCTCGCGGGTTATACCACGCTGACGATGTCCGCGTCGCGTTTGCAGGAGATGTACCCACAGCCCAAGCAAGCGGCAAAACAGGCGGCGAATGTAGGGCAAGCAGATGGGAAAAGATCGGACGCAGCCGCAGCGACGATTGCAAACGATATGCAGCGCGGGAAAGGGCAAACAGCAAAAGGTGACGCGGCAACTGCCGATGGCGGCTCCAATGCGCCCAGCGATGCCAATGCTCCCGCGCCGATGAAAGAGGAGTCTGGCGGATCGAATCCGGCCACGCGGGGAGCGGGCGGGCGGAACGTTTTGAGCGGGCCCGATCCAAATAGCGTTCCACCGGGCATCGCTGACGATAGCAGAAGACCGCAGCGCGTGATCGAAGAGCTGGCCATGGCCAAAGTGACGCGCGCGATTTACAGCCAGCGGCAGCTCCAGCAGGTTATGGATGATTTCTGGTTCAACCACTTTAACGTTTTCGCCGGTAAGGGCGAGGACCGCTGGTACCTCACTTCCTACGAGCGCGAAGTCATTCAGCCGCACGCGTTCGGGAAGTTCAAGGACCTCCTGACCGCGACGGCAAAGAGCCCGGCAATGCTTTTCTATCTGGATAATTTTCTGAGCGCCGATCCGCGAGCAGCCGACCGGCAAGCGGCGGAACGGGCCATGCGGCAGCAGATAAGGCGAGGCGGCTTTGGCCGGCCGCTTCCGCCACGCGCACCGCCGCAAGGACAGGCAAAGAAAAATGTCCGCGGTCTCAACGAAAATTATGGCCGCGAACTAATGGAGCTCCACACGCTCGGGGTGGACGGCGGCTACACGCAAAAAGACGTGACGGAAGTCGCGCGGTGTTTCACCGGCTGGACGATCGAGAAGCCGCGGCAGAATCCGGAATTCAAATTCGATGAATGGTTGCATGATCCCGATCCCAAATATGTGCTGGGCAAGAAGATTCATGCGGGCGGGATGAAAGATGGCGAACAGGTGATTGAGCTCTTGGCGCCCCATCCGAGCACGGCGAAATTCATTTCGACAAAGTTGGCGAGGCGCTTCGTCTCGGACAATCCCCCGCCGGCGCTGGTGGGGCGCATGGCCAAGACATTCGAATCGAGCGATGGCGATATTCGTTCGGTACTGAAGACGATGATTTACTCGCCGGAGTTCTGGTCGCGCGAAGCGTACCGCGCGAAGATCAAGAGCCCGTTCGAACTCGTAGTCTCGACAGTGCGGGCGCTCGGTACGGACGTGGACACGCCGATGCCGCTGGTGCAATGGACCGGGCGGATCGGCGAGCCGCTCTATCAATGCCAACCGCCGACAGGTTATTCGGACAGAGCGGACGCTTGGGTAAATACTGGCGCGCTGCTGAACCGGCTGAACTTCACGTTGACACTGGCAGGGAACAGGGTGCGCGGCTCGCGCTCGGATGTGGCGTCGTTGCTGGGCATGGAACCCACCACCGACGCGAAGACCGTGCTGGACCGGGCTGTCGGTGTTTTCCTGAGCGGGCAAGCGGCGCCGGCGACGGTCGAGACGTTGCAGAAGCAATTGGATAGTCCGCAGGTGCTGCAAGCGAAATTGGATGATCCTGTCAAACAAGTGGATTTGGGCGTGGTCGCGGGGCTGGTGCTGGGAGCGCCGGAATTTCAGAGGCGGTAGTTTTTGGAGTGCGGCGGCTTGCCGCCGCTTTTCTTCCGGCCATGGATGTCAGAGCGAGTAAAAGATCTGTGCTGACGGAAAAGCGGGAGCAAGCTCCCGCACTCCATAAGTGAGGTCAAGATGGGCTACCAGTGCTGTGAAGGTGTAAGAGGCTTAAAATTTTCGCGGCGCTATTTTTTGAAGCAAGGCGGCGTGGCGCTGGTCGGCATGAGCGCGATGCCCGCCTTCTTACAGCGCGCCGTGGCCGCAACGCCGATGCCGAACAAGAAACAGCTCGTGGTGCTGTTTCAACGGGGCGCGGCGGATGGATTGAACATTGTCGTGCCCTTCGGCGAATCCAATTATTACCGCCTGCGGCCGACGATTGCGATTCCCGCGCCAAAGCGCGGTGGCAGGGGTTCGGGGTTTGTACTTGCAAACCCCGAGTTGAATGGCGATGCGGCCATCGACCTGGACGGATTTTTCGGACTGCACCCAAGCCTTGCGCCGCTCGAACCGCTCTTTCACAAGAACCAGCTCGCGATTGTCCACGCAGCGGGGTCCCCGGACCCAACGCGCTCGCATTTCGATGCGCAGGATTTCATGGAATCCGGAACACCCGGAGTGAAGGCGACCGAAGACGGCTGGCTGGACCGGGCGCTCGAGACTCTGCCGGAAGAAAATTCCTCGCCATTTCGCGCCGTAGCGATGGGGCCCAATTTGCCGCGGATGTTGCGGGGCGGCGCCGGAGCGATCGCCCTGCCCGACGTGAGGCAATTCAAGGTGATGACGCAATCGCCCGCCATGGGCCAGATGGTGGAAGGCGGCTTTGAAGCGATGTACGCGCAGACAGTGGATCAGGCATTACACGGCACCGGGACGGAAACGTTCGAAGCAATCGATTTGCTGCGGAAAGCGGATCCCACAAAATACCAGCCGGAAAATGGCGCGTTGTATCCCACCAGCCGCCTCGGACAGAGCTTGCAGCAAATCGGGCAACTCTTGAAAGCGAATATCGGCGTGGAAGTGTTGTTTGTCGATTGCGGCGGCTGGGACAATCACGTGAACGAAGGCGGCGTGCAAGGACAGCTTTCAAATCTGCTGAAAGATCTCGGGCAAGGGCTTGCGGCGTTTCACCAGGACATGGGCGATCGCATGCAAGATATCGTGTTCGTGACCATGAGCGAGTTCGGGCGCACCGCAAAAGAAAACGGGAACCGCGGCACCGACCATGGGCACGCGAACTGCATGTTTGTGATGGGCGGCGGTGTGCGCGGCGGGCAAGTGTACGGGAAGTGGCCCGGGCTCGCGGATCACCAGTTGAACGAGGGGCGCGACCTCGCGCTCACCACGGATTTTCGTTCCGTGCTTGGCGAAGTGCTTTCAAAGCATATCGGCGTTGCCGATCTCAAGCCCGTCTTTCCGGGCTTTGACAATAATCCCCACAAATTCCCGGGATTGATCAAGACCTAGCGCCTGTAACAAAACCTCGCGTTGTACAATCTTACCGTCTTACCGTCGGGTACCTCTCTGCTCGGAGGACTACCTCCTGGCCGCTGCGCTTGTTCCCGATGCGCTATGGAGTTTAATCCGGCCGCTTCTCCCAGCTTCAATGCCGAAGCCGCAGGGTGGACGACTAGCCGATTGCTTCCGGTTTAAGAAGGGAGAAACACATGGCTAATACTAATTCTGCGGCGCACGTGCGGGTCATCGAGGAAACGCCTGCGTACTGGAGGGTTGTGTTCGATTACCCGCCTTTCAACGTCGTAGACGCCACCATATTCGAAGCCCTACAGGATCTGCTCGCGCGAATGAACGCCAGCCCGAGCCTGCGAGTCGTCGTATTCGAAAGCGCGAACCCCGAGTTTTACCTTTCCCACTTTGATTTGACCGGTAAGATAGGGAACATCATGACTGCTGTCGGGGCTTCGGGCCTCCCGATCCTGATGGATACGTTCGTGCGTCTCACCAAGTCCCCGGTGGTCAGCATCGCGAAGATCCGAGGCTGTGTCCGGGGCGTGAGCAGCGAGTTCGTCCTCGCCTGCGACATGCGCTTCGCGTCGCGCGAGAATACGCGACTCGGCCAACCCGAAGTCGGGGTGGGACTCCATCCCGGCGGCGGCGGTACGGAACGTCTTCCACATCTGGTCGGTCGCGGCCGGGCGCTCGAAATCATTCTCGGCGCGAACGATTTCGACGGCGACACCGCGGAACTGTATGGATACGTCAACCGGGCGCTTCCAGACGCCGAACTTGATGGCTTCGTCGCCGCGCTCGCGCGCCGGATCGCCTCCTTCGACCGGCGTGCCATCGCCGCCGCGAAGAATCTCGTCAACCATGTCTCGTTGCCGTCCGCTGACCGGCTCCTTGCCTCCATCACTTCTTTTGAGACCGCGCTGACGTGGCCTGAAACGCAGCAGCGAATCCAAGCTCTATTAAAGCGCGGACTCCAAAGGGACGGCGACTTCGAGCTTCGGTGGCCCGCAGTGCTCGACACATTGCTCAAGACGTAGTCATCTTGTGGCGATGCATAGCCCTCGCCGAGCTAATAGAGCTGTTCCAGGTAGAGATGTCGGAAGCCACACTCGATGCCGAGAGGAGACCAGCCATGCCATACAGCATATCGACCTTGCTGACTCGCAATCTTCAAGAAGTCTTCGGTGAAAACGATCCCGTGCGCCGCCGCGCTGCCGTTCAAGAGCTCTACACCGAAGATGGCGTGTTCTACGACCCCAGTAAGGGAGTCTATCGTGGCCGCGACGAGATCGACCGCATCGCGGGCGAGATTAGGGCTACCCACCTTGACTTTCGGTATCAGCCAATTTCCGAACCCGAGGAAGCGGGCAACGGCGGGCGGGTCCGATGGGTAGCGGGCCGCCCTGGTGAGGCGCCAGCTTACGCCGGGACCGACTTCATTATTGCCCGCGATGGCCGGATTGCCGCCCTCTATCTCTTTTTCGACAAGCTACCCTGAGCTGAACTCTGCGGTCCTTAGGCACACGGACAACGAGCGGTTTGTCGGCAAACCGGAAGTTAACCGCGGCAGGGTGCCTTCAGGGGTGGCTTGCGGATCACTCAGTTGAATGAAGGGTGCGACCTCTCGATTACTACGGATTTTCGCTCCGTGGTCGGCGAAGTTTTGACGAAGCACATTGGCGTTGCCGACCTCAAGCCCGTCTTCCCGGGCTTCGACAACGATCCGCGCAGATTTCCCGGGCTGATCCGCTCGTAATGTGGAGTGCGGCGGCTTGCCGCCGCTTTTCTTCCAATCACGGTGAATTGTAACTCCGACAAGCACCTGAGCCGCCCGAAGAGCGGGAGCAAGCCACCGCACTCCCAAGACATCACTCGATACTTGGCACTTCGTAGTCGTCTGGAACGTTCAACTTGTCCATGCGAAATCCAGAAACTGTTTGGAAGAAAGAGAGAGTGGCTTCTCTCTCGAACCATCCGGCGGAGCACCACGGATACCTAGAAGCGACCCGCACCAACCCGTGCCGAACCGCGTTCTGGTGCACGTAATTCAACCTCGCCAAATACGATTTGGGAAAGGTGATCCGCGTCTCCCAGAACTCGAACCACACGCGCCTGCCAGGAGTATCGTCCCATTTGTTCGCTTCGATGGCAGTAACCGAATGCAAATGTCGCAGGAAGCTGCGCAACGATTCGGGGTATAGCGAGCCACCGACAAGGTGGTAGTGATTCGGAAAGACAGCCCAAGCCTCCAGCGACCATCCGTAGCGGCCTGCCAGTTCCAAAACGTGATTCGTAAGCTTTGTGAGGCGATCGGCGCCTCGGAACAAAGGCACCCGATTATAAGTTCCCGCCGTAACGATGAAAGTGCCTCCCTCACGAAGTTGGTGTGCCGGGCTGTGCGGCCAGTTTCGTAGTCTTACGGGCAAGGAAGTTCCTGAGTCGAGGCTCGATTGCGCGACGGATGGCTGTTCTTGGAGTGCGGGAGCTTGCTCCCGCTTTTCCGACGGCTGAGGCATGCTTTTATTTAGTACTCTATGGTGTTATTGTCAACACGATAATAAATATGTGGGCTCGCCAGAAAGAAAGGCGACAGCAAGCCGCCGCACTCCAAATGGGCGGCGGCGTTCGCGGCGGGCTAGTGTATGGGAAGTGGCCCGGGCTCGCGGATCACCAGTTGAACGAAGGGCGAGATCTCGCGTTGACCACGGATTTTCGCTCCGTTCTTGGCGAAATCCTTGCCAAACACATCGGCGTCGCCGACCTCAAGCCGGTGTTTCCTAGCTTCGACAACAACCCGCGCAAGTTTCCGGGGTTGATTCTGTCGTAATGTGGAGTGCGGGAGCCCTGCTCCCGCTTTCTCAATCGCAACTTCTCCACTTTGCTCGGAGGACTATCTCCTGACCCCTGCGCTTGTTCCAGATGCGCTACGAAGTTTAATCCGGCCGCTTCTCCCAGTTCGATGCCGAAGCCGCAAAGTGGCAGACCGGCCGATTACTTCCTGTTTGCCCGTAATCCGCCCGGGACTGGTAGTTGAGACGGCTATCGCTTGGCCTCGCCGTTTATTTTTCAGCGGCATTTGCACCAAGGGGTTCTCCGCGTCGCCTCTTGCAAGCCAATGCCTTGGTAGCCGTCATAGGTCATACACAGCTCGGTGCTCTTGTAATCCGAGAACTTGAAGCGGACGGATTCAATTGCTTTACCACTCGAATCGAGTACAACCAGAAGGTGACGGTCACTGGTGTCAAGCCCATCGATTTTAAGACTCTTCCTCTGAGGCCACTCCATCACTGGCCTCCTGTCGACTCGGACCTTAAGCCCATGAGAATTTATCTCACCATTTTGCAGGACTGCGGGCTCTTTGAAAAACGGATCATCGATCCTCGCTGCAACGCAGACACTACCCGTGCCTTGCTGCGCCGTCCCGGAAATCGAGACCAAGAGAAGGAGCGTAACCGCCGTAAGTCCAGCTTTCACGATGTCTCTCCATAGCGCCTTGGGCAAGAATAGCAATAACTGTACGTCGAATCGCCACCTATATGATCCCACCATGGCCCCACTAGGTGGGCAGTCGGCAAACCGGAAGTTAACGGCGGCACGCTGCCTTCAGGGTGGCTTGCGGATCACCAGCTAAACGAAGGGCGTGACCTGGCGCTGACGACGGATTTTCGGTCCGTTGTGGGCGAAATTCTGACCAAAACACATCGGCCTCGCTGATTTGAAGCCGGTTTTTCCCGGCTTCGACAACAACCCGCGCAAATTCCCTGGGCTCATCCGCGCGTGACTAATCTCATGCTGCGATGAGAAGTAAGATTTAATTCCTTGGGTGAATCTTGTCTGCTGTCAGCGTAGCGTGAAGATTGGATGGTTCTATTGCCACTACCCAGCCGCTTATCTCAATCAGTTCGCCGGTGCCCACGTTTGTGATTTTAACCGAGCCGATCACCTTCGCCAGCTTCAATGATCCGTCATGATCAACAAGGACTTTCATTTCGGGCTTCAGCTCTTCGTTTTGCATTCTATTCCTTCCGCCTTAGTTGATCGCTGAGAATGTATTTTGACGACAAGCAATTCAGTAGGACCGGAAGAATTCTCGCATCCCGTAACGGATACATTCTCTCTAGGGCGTTATGCCGAAGTACTTTACGGCCAAAGCGTTAAACTCTTCTTCGGACTTACAGGTTATCTCTTGTTGGCCCAGTGGGGAGATAAGGCAGAACGCCCCTCCCGCTCGCTCGTCACCGCCCTTCTCTGAATGGATGTATGTTTCACTATACAGACCAACGATGCGATCTTCGAATGCATCTTTGATCCCGTGGACATACACCCACGCGCACTTCCCAGTACATGTCGAATAGTGAGGGCGTTTTGTTATCATGTAGCAGACTCCGGATGCACTATCGAAGTGACTCGCATACATCGTATGAAAAACACTTTTCTGATTAGATTCCTCTTCTGATTCTGACAGGAGTTTAACCTGGTCTCCGCAGGCTTTTTGCTCTGCTAGACTACCGTGCCGTGTTTCGGAGGAGCTCGGAGCAGGAGCCGGGGATTCGTTAGGCAATTCGCGAAGTTTGGCTGAACGATTTTGTAGCAAGTTCTTCGCATCGTTGACAGGGATCGCAAAATTCAAATTTTCACCGCCTTCGAGATACAAAGTATTGATCCCGACAACCTCACCACGCATGTTGAACAAAGGCCCGCCGCTGCTGCCAGGAGAAATCGGCGCAGTGGTCTGCAAGAATTTACCGAGTTCTTTCGATGTTCGAACTCCGCTGATTATTCCGTTCGAGACAGTTGATTCAAGCAAGAGCGGATTGCCGATTGCAACGACCTCTTCACCGACTTGAATATCATCTGAATCACCAAGCGCGAGCGTTCGGAAGGTTTTACCGTGAATTTTGATGATGGCGAGATCGCGGACTTTATCGGCTGCCAACACACCATCAACGGGTAAGGCGGTATCGTCAGGGAATTTAACGATAGCGATGTTGCCAGTCTCGATGACGTGGTAGTTCGTCACGATCACGCCGTCCGCGCTGACGAGGAAACCAGTCCCCTGTGCTATGGGTTTATCGTTGGCTGCCGTGATGATAGTTACGATTGCTCCATTCGCAGCTTTAGCTATCGCCGGAATGTCCTTTCGAGGTGGCACTGACTGCGCGGACACGGCGCTCGGAATGAACACGAACAGAGAGAAGAGTTGCAGTGTTTTATTGGGGCCGATAGTGTTCATTACTGACCCTCACGAACCCGAAAGGGTCCTTTGCCTTCGAGTATCCACTGAACCTCAGAACGTTCCTTCCTAGCCCATGCCAGTATTTCCTTGGCTTCGGAGAGACTTTCGATAGGGTAGGGGTCTACTCTGGTTTCGTCGCCTGGAAAGTCTTTGATTGTGAATCCAAGATCGTCGTAAGCCATTAGCATGATTCACTCCTAGTGCATCCTCGGGTCGTACCCTGCGAAACTGTCGCCGATCCAGTTCCATGATGGTTGGGAAACGGTGGTTATCGCAACAGCGCTTTGCCTTGATAGTCAATGGAGGAGCGAGCTTGAGTTCGTGCCGGCGTGGCTCAGTCCTCCGCGTTGGCCAAAGATTTGATTAGGCTTGACAGCTCCACCACTTCAATGTCCTCAGGGCACTCGTCCCAATTGTGGCGCCAACAAACAATGACGTCGCAACCGTTTGCAGAATGGCCGTGGTCGCGGAAATTCCTGCTTTCGTACTCAAATTCGAGAAGCACGCGCTGCCATCGTCCGGGAGCGATCTGCCGCTTGGCCTCGCAGTCTGGAAATCCCGTTTGAACCGCTTCGATCGTGTAGCCCAGCTTTTTCGCGAGTATGCCAAAAAGAAGTACGACGCCCTGCTCATTAACTGGTTCGTGGCGCATGTCCTGGAAGTTGATGGGATTGCCATACGTGGCCCGGTCTTTCGGCACCGCAGGCCCTGCGTGTCTCCGCGTAACGCGCGAACCCGGTGTACTCCTTGGCCGTTCGGACGTCTTCGTGGGTGCAACGTCAGGCAGAAGCGCCAGCACGTCTGCCCATTCCCGCTTGCCTTTCGCGAATTTCCGGAACGCCTCCGGCACAGCCGGCCATCCTCCGAATCGTTTCTCGATCGTGCGCGGGTAGTATTTTCCCGTAGTCAGGTACCCGCTCCTCGAAGGCAACCCACGCTTCTTTCGTACCACCTCGGCCCAGTCTTTCAGCAGGTCGTTGTTCGCCGGCCGCACGTACACTCGACACGGCTTGAGCCCCGCTGTCTTGATCGCCTCATTCCATCTCGGGAAATGCCGCATGACCGAATGTTTGGTGATTCTCGTGCGCGCGACGAACTGCAGTAGCGATGGTGTCCGCCTCATCCTCTTCGCAAGCGCGACAATCGAGTCTACGATGTGTTTCCTGGCTGGCATGGGTCTCAAAGTGCCTTCGACGGTTTGCTGATGGTTGCGGAAAACGAAAAAGGGGCGGCTCGAGGCCGCCCCTATGTTTTTTCTCTGAACTGTTGGTTGTTAGCTGCCGACTCTTTGGAGCGCGGCGGCTTGGCGCCGCTTTTCTTCCGGCCATGGACGACGGAGCGAGTGAAAAGGTCTGTGCTGACGGAAAAGCGGGAGCAAGGCCCAGCACTCCATAAAAGCGTGCAAGAGATTTCAAAGGATTTCAGCGAGACGCAAGTTCTTGCTGTGCGCGTGGCAACCGGTAAGCGAGGATAGAGAAAATCTGTCTCTAGCAGGCTGCGGAAAAAGTCGTGTGGCACACCCAATCCTGGCTGTGCGCCTTATGTAGATACAAAATTCTCAACGCAACCAGAAACCCAAGCAATGCTCAAAACGCGTCCAAATGGACTTTTTCCCCAGCCTGTTAAAATGAAAAAGCGGGAGAGGAATCTCCCGCTCTCGAAGCGTAGGTTTCTACAAAAACTACTATACACGAACAACCGGACTTCGATCAAGAAAAACTTTGGCAATAATACACTCGGCAAAACAAGACCTTTGACTCTAGAGGTTTTCTCAATCAAACAGCGAGGATTGCTCTGCCCTTTGCCGCGGATCATCAACCACCCGCGGTGCTTCTATGCCCCAGAGCCTGCGGAACAGCTCGACAGTCGAAGGGCCATGTCCAGCGTAGTGGTTGTTTGCGAATGCCAGAATTATGATGCGCCGCTCCTGGATGTTCTCTGTGTGTAATCTCCTGTGGTACCTTCGCCGCAAAAAGAAATCCTTCCGGGGCTTTGGCATTCCAGGAGCGCACCACGCTCACATTCGGAGTTGCATAGAAGGTTGAGTCAATTTCTACAGTGTCGAAGTGCTGCGCGTAGTAGCTGAGGTAGTCGGCGGGTCGCAAACCCTTCGGGTAGAACGATCCCTTCCATCCTGTGGCTGTGAACGATGAAGTTCCGAGAAGAATCGGCGAAGGGCTCACGCTGGAGAGTATAGCGAACCCCGTGTCGTACACCGCTCGGTCCGATGCAACCGTCCCGAATGGGCGGCCATCGACAAGGCTTATCCTCGAAGGTCGCACTCTCCCTTCCATCAACTCCGGGCATTTCCCGAGCGATGCCCACGGATGACTTGGTCGACCAATTCTTCGCCGAACCGTCTGGTAAACGGGCCCGAGCCTAATAAGAAGCGATAATAGATCGCGCCAAAGATCGCGTCGTTCAGCAGGTCAGGTTCTGTATCTGACCGCAATTCGCCTGCATTCTTTCCCCGCTGCAGATCGGCGATGGTAGCGGTCCGCCGAGGACTAACCCATCGGTCGAAGAACGCCTGACGTATAGCCTGCTCGCTCTGGCCCTCGGCGATCAGCCCGGCGACGATCTTGCCAAACGGCCCGCTGAAGGCGTCGATCAAGCGCCGCACCCGAAGGCGCAGAGACTCTTCCGCGGTCAGGACCGTCGGCTTCTCCAGGTTGGGAGCCATCCGCTCGCAGAGCATGGCCAACACCAAGGTTGCCTTGGTCGGCCACCATTTATAAAGGGTGGGTTTGCCAACCCTGGCCCGCTTGGCGACCTCTTCTATGGTCAAGTCTCGGACTGACTTTTCCTGAAGCAGGGTATAGACCGCATCCATGATGGCGGCATGCGATGCCGCCATCTCGCTTGGTGGCCGGCCTTTGCGAGCAGTGGCGATAACGTTCTTCTTCATGGAGCTAAGTTTAACGGAACGTAGCGTAAATTCAATTGACATCGATGTCGCTCTTTGGTATAACACGGAACGTAACGTAAAGTAAATGATTCGGTCGGACAGCTGACTGAAACCAGAATCACCGCAAAAGGAGAATGCAATGAATAATCAAGGGCGTCCGTACGAACCGCTGACTTCCCAAAATGCCGCGCTCGTTCTCGTCGATCATCAGGTCGGTCTCATGACGGGCGTCCGGGACATTTCCACGGGCGAACTCAAACACAACGTGGTGGCTCTGGCCAAAGCTGCAAAAGCACTGAAACTTCCAATCGTTGTTACCACGACTGCGCGTGACAGCATGTGGGGGCCGACATTCCCCGAACTCGTGGAAGCGCTGCCAGGGATTGAAATCATCGATCGATCATCGGTCAATGCCTTCGACGACACGCGTGTGGCTCGCGCGATCGAGGCGACCAAACGCAAGAAGCTGATCTTCGCCGGCATCTCGCTCGAAGTCTGCGCGGCTTTTCCGGCAATCACTGCCGTGGGAAAGGGGCTCGAGGCCTATGTGGCGGTTGACGCCTCCGGAACATTCAGCGAGACCAAGCGGCAAGCTGGCCTCCTGCGCATGCTACAGGCGGGCGTCATTGTCTCGGACTACACGACCTTGATGGTCGAAATCCTCAAAGACAACGCGCGACCAGAGGCCGGCGAGGTCTACGGGGCTATGGACATGGGCTGGGCTAAACTCGTCGGCCAGATCGCCCAGGCCTTCGGAAAGTGAGTGGGACTCCACTCCGGGTTGCGCGCTCCTGCTGACTGGATGACGGGCAACTCTTCCCCAATCCTGTAAAGGAAGGGTTGCCGACAATACGTCCGACAACAAAGTCCTTCCCCTGCGACCACACCGGGATTACGGCTCGACCAGTCGCCCGCCAGTGATCAGGCCTCTGCCCGTGCGTTTGCAGGAGCGGACTTGTTGGCAAGCCCTTTACCAAGCAAGTCCGCCAGCATCTTCCGCGCAAGAGAAGCGGGGACGAGGGCGTTCAATATCCGGTTGAGCCGGCCTGGAACGATTCTGGAGCGGTTTTTGACCAGACCGCTGAGGCCCTCAGATACGCACTGCTCGACGCTCATCGGTTTCATCGGCATAGTCTTAGGATCGAGGGCGAACTTTTCGATCACCGCTGTGTTCGTAACCCCGGCTGCCAGTACAGTGACGTAGACACCTAGAGGTTTGAACTCATGGTGAAGCGCCTCGCCAAGGCTGTGTACATACGCCTTCGCGCCTCCGTCATTCGCCATACAGGGAATGCCGTTTTCCGCACCCATTGCCCCCACGAGGATCAAGCCGCCCCGCCTCCGCTCGGCCAGCTTCCCGCCGAAGTAATGGGCGATGTCTAAATGCGACATGGTGTTGAGTCGCAAGGTCTCCTCGAGCAGCTGTCGATCGAGCTTCAAGAACTCGCCGGGATTTCCGGTGCCGGCATTGGAGACGACAAGGCCGATGTCGAGATCGTCAGTGGCGGATGCGAGTTGCCTAATGAAATCCTCCCGGGAGACATCAAGCACGACGACTCGATGCTCCACACAGTAACGCTTGCTAAATTCAACGCCTACTTCCTTAAGCAAGTCCTCCCGCCGCGCCACGAGGACAATATTGATTCCTGAAGTTGCGATTTGCTGCGCAAATTCCTTGCCTATTCCGGACGAGGCACCCGTGACGAGTGCCCAGGGGCCGAACCTTTTTTTATCGAGCGCGACTGTCATCTTTTCGCTCCGTTCTGCCTGCTTGTTGTGTTTGTTGTGTCATAAATTATTCGGTCGAGTTAATTCTGTGTTCTGAGCATACGATCGACCGATCGGCTCATTTGTTTCAAAATAAATCCAGGCGCCAAGCGATTCATCATTTTGAGCTGATTCGCCTGACCTGGACGAATTTCAAACCGATCGGTTTGCATTCCTTTGACGGCGACTTTCACCATGTCTTCCACCTTCATGATAGAAGCGCCTTTCATGTCTTCAGCATTAAAGTCATCCAAGAGTTCGGTTTGTGTCGCAGGCGGTGCTAGGTCAAATACCTTCACTTTGGTGTTTTTCAGTTGCACACGAAGAGACTCGGTGAACGAATGCAGACCGGCCTTGGCGGCGCAATAAACCGGTGAAATGGGCATCGGAACAAATGCCAATCCCGATGAAACATTCATGATTGCCGCCTCTGATTTTGTTTTCAAATGCGGCAAGAATTGTTTCACCATGCGAATCGGCCCGCTCAAATTGATTTCAATCTCTCGAGTGATGTCTTCGAGGCTTCCAGCTTTGTCGTGAATATTGACCTCACGCATGATGCCGGCGTTGTTGACCAAAATGTTGAGCTCAGGAAATTGTTTGGTGACCTCTTCGTAGAGAGTGGCGATCGCTTTCGGATCGGAAACGTCGCTTCGAAAAGTGTGAATTTTTGGAAAGGCCGCTTTCGCACGGTCCATCTTAGCTTGATCGCGGCCCGTGATAAGAATCGTGTTACCAAGCGCCGTGAGTTGTTTGGTGAGTTCGTAACCGATGCCGCTGGCACCGCCGGTGATCAAAATCGTATTGCTCGTGAGTTTCATATTTAAAGATCCCCCTAAATTATGTGACCATTTACAAATAGCACTCCACGTCGAGACGGCTCAGCAGGTTGATGGGCGGTCTTCGAATAAACGTTGAGTAAGCTCAATCAACTTTGTAAACGCGGCCGGTTTGCGCGCCCAAGATAGCGCGTTTGTAGGCTTGTCCAACTTTCCATCCTTCGACCGGAATCATGCCGATGAAGAACTGGGCAAATTGAGATTCGGATTCTTTTAGCATCGTGGGACTCACCACATTGATGCGCAGTCCCTTAGGAAGCTCAATTGCGGCAGCCCGAACAAAAGCTTCCAACGCGCCCGAGACGGTTGAAGCCGCGACGCCGGCGATGATCGGGTCGTCATTGAGAATGCCCGAAACCAAAGTGAAGGATCCTTTTTCTTTGATGAACGGGATCGCCTCCTGAACCAGATTGATCTGACCCATGAGTTTGCTTCCCAACGAAAACTGCCACTTTTCAGCGGTGAGTTCCGAAAGCGGAGCAAATGCGACTTGGCCTGCTGCAATGGCCACGGCATCAAACGAGCCGACGGCTTGATAAAGCTTCCTGACACTTTCGCGGTTCTCGATATCGACTCGAAAATCGACAGATTTGTGCCCAACCTTGACTATTTCATGGCCAGCACCTGCCAATGCCTTTTGAACCAGTTCGCCGATCTTTCCGTTTGCGCCAATCAAAACAATTTTCATAAAAACTCCATTCTCGTTTCTGATCTCAGGATTTCTTTATTCACTTTCAATTTAGCGGGCCAATCCGCCAGTAGTGTCGAGCACTTGCCCAGTAACCCAGCGAGCGTCGGGCGAGGCGAGGAACGCGACTACATCGGCGACATTAGACGTCGTTCGCAACGCATCGTGATTGCGTGTCACAAGGTCCCGATCCAGTCTTTAAGTCTCTTGGCCTCCATCACCACCACCTCGCGGTCGTTGGTGCCGAGCGCAACAGCCGCCATACCCTGAAAGACGGAGAACAAATGGACCGCGAGCTCTCGTGAATCCTGTTCATGGCCAACGGCCCGGAACTGCTCCTCAAGCCAACGCATGGGCTCATTGAAGAGCGCCGCGGATTTCTTCGCGAGAGCGCCGCCCTCCTTGTGCAACTCGGAGCACAGGCCGCCAACTGGACATCCTCCACGCGCAAGTTGCTCCCGGTTCGCGTGGACGCTGCCCACGAAAGCTAACAGCCGCTCCTTCGGAGAACTCAAGCCATCCCACTCCGCCCGGGCTGCACGAAACTCCTCGAGGCGCCGCTCCACCACGGCTTCGGCGAGTTCTTCCTTGGTTTTGAAGTAGTAGTAGACATTGCCTACCGGCACGCGAGCCGCCTCGGCGATGTCCGCCAGACTCGTCTCTCGGAAACCGCGTCTATACGCCAGCTTCGTCGCAGTCTCAATCAGCCGCGTTCGCTTGTCCGGTTGTGCCGTTCGCATATTCTCCGACTCGGAGGAGTTAGTTATTTAACTAACTCAGACCGTACACCCGATGCGCCCGTGTTGTCAATCCCCGCGACACACCAATTTTGGGCGCTGGTGGATGGTGGACCAATCCAAAAGGCGTAGGTTCAAATGGGAGTTACCTAGTTAGTTGGCAAACCGCCTATCAGGTTGCGGTTGAAAGGGATCATGGGCGGTTGACGGGCTAACAGGAAGTTATTCAAGGCTCGCTGGCTTGCTCCTTGACCACGCTTCGAGGATTCTTGTCCTCGCGCAAGCCTACAAACTTTGAATGTCGCAACCTATCTCCTTCGGTCCATTCGAGGAATTCAATCTGAGCGACGGCCTCTGGCCTCAACCACACCGCCTTCTTCGGAAGCCATGTCAAGTCACGGCCCTTCCATCACAGCAGATCGAAAACGAGAGCGCAGACAACGAGGAAACGGTTAAGGTCAGCGACTTTCATGGCTTGCACGGTAGCCGCTCCAATTTTCTCGTAGTCCACGGTTTGGCCGCCCCATGAGGTTTTGCTCCTTTTCTCTTCCCATACGTACAGCTTGGACAGACCGCGGTGATTGTCATGTCCCAAACGACGGAAATAGTCGAAAGAGACCATCTCCCTTAAGTATCTTATTGTCAAATTTTTAACACTGTAAACTGTCGACTGTCACCTTCTTGCTTCTACGCCGCGAAGCCGCGGATGCGCATGGCGTAAAACGAGCGATAGACGAAGGTAAAGGAAACCGCGAAGAATGCCGCGGCGAGAAGGTGCGTCAAGTTGGCACCTTGGGTTTCGGTCATGCTTACGGCCAGCTCCACCGCCAACAAACCAAACAGCGTGGTGAACTTGATGACGGGATTTAGCGCGACGGATGAAGTGTCCTTGAAAGGATCGCCGACCGTATCGCCCACGACGGTTGCATCGTGAAGCGGCGTGCCCTTTTGTTTGAGCTCGACTTCGACAATCTTTTTCGCGTTGTCCCATGCGCCGCCCGCGTTGGCCATGAAGATTGCCTGATACAAACCGAAGATGGCGATGGAGAAGAGATAGCCGATAAAGAAGAACGGCTCGACGAAGGCAAAAGCCAGTGTCGCGAAGAACACCGCGATAAAGATGTTCAGCATGCCCT
>Ga0207137_1055_pt1 | contig 31926 bp, 33 predicted proteins | sample Alteio_BWMinHeat_9_FD_153572 | JGI IMG/M metagenome (GOLD analysis project Ga0207137, IMG submission 153572) | Enriched cells from forest soil in Barre Woods Harvard Forest LTER site, Petersham, Massachusetts, United States -... | ecosystem: Environmental > Terrestrial > Soil > Temperate forest >...
ATCGTTATCACAACAGAATCCCTGCAGTTTGGTATTGATGTTATTTTACTGAAAATTCCAGCTCCCGATTTTTGGTTATCACCAGAAGCTTTACTCACTGTCCATCCAAACGTATTTAACCTGGAGTAACTGATAATGAAAAAATTTTCTTATAAAATTGGCATTGATATCGGCGGTACAAATGCAGATTTTGTTTTGGTAAATGAAGATAATAAAATTTGTGCGTATCATAAAATATTAATTCAATCGAATTTAGAAAAAATCATACTGGATGGGATTAAAAAACTTTTTACTTGCAATGATATTTCACCACATCAATGCTCAGCTATTAATATAGGCACTACCATAGGTGTAAATAGTCTGATTGAATTAAAATCATTGCAGCGTGTGGGATTGATTCGTCTCGCTGGACATCATCCTGCTTTACCCCCGCTTTATCAATGTCGTCCTGAGCAGCGGCAAGCAATATTAGCTGGATATCAAACACTATCAGGCGGAAGAGAATTTGATAATCGAGCTATTACAAAAATTGATACGACAGCTGTTCATAAAACCTTGCAGCAATTGTTGGCTAGCGGCGCGGAATCTCTAGCAATTATTAGCGTGTTTTCCCCTTTATATAATGAGGATGAAAAGCAAATGAGGGATATCATTAACATGCTTGCTCCTGACATCCCTGTTTCCTTGTCTTCAGAAATTGGCGGTTTGGGTTTTATAGAAAGAGAAAACAACACCATTATCAATGCAACACTTAAACACGTAATGCAAAAATATTTTTCTAATTTAAAAGCTAGTCTAGAAAAATCTGGCATCAGATGCTCTATACACATCACACAAAATAATGGCACCTTGATTTCCATTAATCATGCTATTCAATTTCCCATTAAAACCTTATCCTCGGGCCCGGTTAATTCTTTAACTGGCTCATGCAAAATTGCAGGTTTATCTGATGCAATCGTAGTCGATATAGGTGGTACATCGACTGACATTGGCATTATTGAAAATGGTTTTCCGCGTTACTCCATGTCTGGCGCCCTCATTGCAAACATTCCAACGAATTTTATGTTTCCTGATATTCAGGTGCTTGCATTAGGAGGTGGCAGCAAAGTCAGAAGAACATCAGCAGGTCATACGATAGGACCAGAAAGTATTGCAGCCGATATTTTTACGAAAAGCCTTAGTTTTGGAGGAGAATGCTTAACTGTTTTCGATGCAGGTAATGCAATCAATAAATCTTTCACACAAATATCACAAGCAGAAGCACATGCTATTCTTGCGGTTATGGTAGATAAAATCAAAAATACTATTCATTCGTTACCTGCTTGTGAACATTTACCCGTTATTTTAACCGGTGGCGGCGCGCAAAATATTTCAGAAAGTTATTTAGATAAAAGATATATTCGCCCGAAATACTATCAGGTCGCAAACGCATATGGTGCAGCACAGGCAGAAATTTCTGGTCATTGTGATACGATTTGTTCGCTCAGTCAGAATCGTGAAACCATTCTCGATGAACTCGCTCATCACGCTAAACAGAATGCCATTGCTAATGGAGCTAATCCAGATAAGGTCAGAATTATTGAGAAACGCTTATTGCCTTTTTATTACATGCCAGATCAGTTAACACGAGTGATTATGACAGCGGCTGGATAGAGGTATTAAGTAAATTTTACCTGTCTATCATTGAGCTCTCCTCTCAACTTTATCAAATGGGTGATAATAAAAAAGGGCGAATAAATCGCCATTCTTTTTATCTCAATGCCTCATGATTTAGCCAAATCCAGCAACCATTTTTTCGCATCACTACTGACCTTATCATCATTCATAATAAAATCTACTATCGATTTTCTACGATTCACATCATCTCCATACATCTCATCCAAAATTTCATTCCATTGACTTAACAACTGAGATGAAGATATTTTTCCTAGTTGTGCAAATATGCTGTATATACGCTCTCTACAATAAGCATCCATTGCTTTATCCATCCAGGAAACAACGGCCGGTGTTAAATTCGATTGCTCAAGACCTTTACCCTCAGCAAATCCTTTTTCAAAAATTTTTGTGCGCAAACGGGCATGTTTTTTTCCATAAAACGCATTAATTAATCGCATACATTTTCCGCCTAATTGAATCCCTATATTTGATTTAGGATTGTGTTTAAGATTATTTTCAATCTCGCCAACCAATAAAAGCCAATTTTTTTGAAACTCATCTTTTTTGTCTTGATTAGATTGAGAATTTAAATCCGCTTCAAATGCTGCATATTCCTTTAATTCTTCCGATGTAAATATTTCTTTAACCCATGAATGTTCAAGTTGCTGTGTCATACGATATACCTCAATTATTTCAATGATTGTTTTCCAAGGAATTGATTTATCGTCTTTAACAGCAGAAATAATGCTTTTAAGCGCTTTGCTTGCGTCCAATAAAGCATACGCTTTTTGCTCTAGAAACTGCGCTTGCACAGAAAAATTTTCTAGTGCTTTTGCATTACCTGATAGTAACGCTTTAATTTGCAACAGTTCAAAACCAAAAAATTTCAAAGCAATAATCTGCTGTAATTTCAATAAATCTTTTTCAGAGTAAACACGATAACCATTAGTCATTCGTAGTGAAGGCTTTAGCAATTCAATACGATCGTAATGATGCAGCGTTTGCACCGACACACCGGTTAATTTGCTTAAGTCTTTCACATACCACTTTGTCATCGTGTTTCCTCCTCATGGGTAAACATAAGGTATATAGCAAGTATAGAGTCAAGGACTAAGCAGCGTATCTCGATAGCTTTCTATCTCGTGACATTGCCTTAACTAAGCTAGAATCGCTTTTATTATGCGTGACTGAATGACGGAAAATATACAACATTGTTAATATTATCAAATAGTTGTTGCGTGACTGGAATCGGGAAAAATGGCACGATTGAAGATAGCTACATACGGTCAGGAGGCTCCACAAGAAAAGCCTCTCGCAATCAAATAGGCGTCTCATGTTAAATAGCCGCATACCGCGGTGGGAGGAGCTGCATGCTTCGTCGCTATTAGCTGAAAACGAGGTATTAGCATTACTGGATGCTGTCGTTAAATATGGAACAGAAATATTCCAAAATAAATATAGAATGAGAGCAAGCTATTGATACGTCTTATTAATACGCCATGGATGAACTAATATCTTAACGAGAAAGGGCGAATAAATTAAGTTACGCTCGCTCTTTTCCGTTTAATTTTAAATAATATCTCGTACTTTTTAATTCACCGACTTTAACTAACGCATCCTTTTCTACCAAATCCTGCAAATCTCTAGTGGCAGTAGCACGAGACGCCCCCGTGATGCGAATATAGTTTTCTGCACTGAGACCTCCTTTAAATCCATCCAATCCTTCACGAAACATTCTCTCCAAAACTTTTACCTGTCTATCATTGAGCTCTCCTCTCAAACTATCATAGAGTTTAGTTTTCATGATAAGAAAATCAATCATTGCCAGTGTGTAATCCATTGCTTCAAGAATTGTCTCAGAAAAATAGATAAGCCAGTCTGTAATCTCATTGTTTTTGTTGTTACTCTCCAGTGCCTCATAATAAACTTTTCGTTTGCGTTTAATAACCTGGGATAAAGCAATCAACGTTGGTCTTCCCTGACATTCAGCAAGTGATTTTTCAGCAAGTGCACGAGCTATACGGCCGTTGCCATCTTCGAATGGATGTATGCAAATAAAATATAAATGTGCTATTCCTGCACGAATAAGAGTAGGAAGTGGTTTTTTACCTTCTGGCGAAGAATTTTTCCACCACCTTATAAACGCGTCCATTTCTTTTTTAACTGAGCTAGATGGCGGCGCTTCAAAATGGATCTTAGGCTTTTCCAGACTTCCAGAGACCACTTGCATTGGATCTTCATGCCTGCGATAAAGCCCAATATCATGCAAATCCACTCTGCCATTGATCAACATTTTATGCCAACTGAAAAGCGCTTCATGTGTTACGGGTTTATCAAAATGCTTATATAAATCTGTCATCATGCTAGCTATTCCGCGTTCAGCAGGCTGAACGCGGCGATTATCGGTTTTTAAACCGAAATTACGCAGGATAGAAGATCTAACGCTGTCACGGTTAAGATACTCACCTTCAATTTCGGAAGTCTCGATAGCTTCGTTTGTAATAAGGTCAACAACCAAACCCGTCTTGTCACCTTCACTGAAATATTTGACAGCACCGCACACCTCGCCTGACTTCTGCAAAAACTGCGCCTCAAATGCTGCTAACCTATTCATATCAAAGTGAAAATTAGGCCAATCATCTTGCTGCCAATTCCAGAGCATGAGTTATAAATCTCCTCTTTATAACTCATAATTATGTATTATTTTGAGTTATAAATACAGGTTTTTTAGCTCAAGCAAGCAATATCGACTCCTTGTGGAATTCAATTCGCACCTAATATTTAACTTAATATTGACACTCACTTGACATATTTGAGTGTCAATATTAAGTTATAATAATGAAACCAAAACATGCCTTAGAAAAATTAAAATCACTTCTTCGTGCTCCAAGTTTTACAAGTGAGGAGGCTCGTCTTCGTGGTGTAAGCTCATCAACGCTTGCCTACTATGTAAAGCAAAATGAATTGACACGTATTGGCCATGGAATTTATCGTGGCGCTAACGCCCCTGCATCAGATGACTTTCGCTGGGAAGACCTCATTGAAGCAATGCAAAGGGTAAAAGATGGTGTCATTTGCCTTACATCGGCACTCGCCCTATATCACCTAACCGAAGAAATGCCTTCACAGCATTGGATTGCAATAAGGAATGAGACGCTTCATCGCGCCATGCCAAGCACAAAAGTAGTTAGAATGCGCAACCTGACGCTAGGTAAAACTACAATCAAAATTGGCAACATTACCTTGTCCATTTTTGATCGCGAACGAACCATTGTAGATGCTTTTCGCTACCTTGGTCGTGAGACTGCTTTAAAAGCATTGAAAGTTGCACTGACAAAACGAGGTAGTGAAAAAATTGATATAGAAAAAATTCGGCAATACGCCAAAAGACTAAGAATTAAAATTGAACCATTTTTAATAGCGATGACACTATGAACGAATCAGCACTGAAAGAACGATTAAAAGCAATTGCCACAGAAAAAGAAACCACCCTCAATAAAGTTTGGATAAAATTAAAAAATTTAAATCTAAGAGATATGTAGTCAAAATCATTATAGAGGTACATCAATGTCTAAAAATATCAAAATTCTCATCATTGGTGCGGGTATTGCCGGTCCTGCAATTTGTTATTGGCTAAAAAGATTTGGCTTTTCTCCTGTCTTGATCGAAAAATCTGCCACCATCAGGAAGGGAGGACAGGCACTGGATGTTCGCGGCATAGCCACACATATTGCCAGAGAAATGGGTATTTATGATCAAATATGTGATATGCGCACGAGAATAGAAACTGGTTGTTTTGTCGATGTAACAGGCAAAGTGCTGCATGAAGAACACGGTGATAAATTTGGTTACAGACAAGATGATGAAGTTGAAATACTTCGTGGTGATTTGGTTGAAATCCTGATGAAAACAATTCCAGATATACCTTGCCGCTTTAATCAAAACATCGTTAGCATGCAACAAGATGAACATGGTGTTACTGTCAATTTTAAAGATGGCAGAGCAGAAAATTACGACATAGTGATTGCAGCCGATGACATTTACTCTGCGACACGACGTATGATCTTCAATAAAAATGAATATCGGTTAATTCATCTTGGCTCATATTTAAGTACATTTACCATTCCAAATTATCTTGGGTTGAATCATATGGAGATGTTATGTGAAGCCAATCAAAAACTCGTGGCGATCAATAGCGATAACAATCCAGAAATGGCGAGAGCTGGATTTATGTTCCGCTCTCAGCATGCATTAAAAGATGTTCGTGATGAGCATGAACAAAAACAATTCCTGCTTGATACTTTTCGCGATTTTGGCTGGGAAGCACAAAATATTCTAGAGCGAATGCCACAAAGCAATGATTTTTATTTTGATGCCATTACACAAGTAAAAATGGATGACTGGGCTAAAGGCAGAATAGTGCTTGTCGGTGATGCAGCCTATTCTGCTTCGCCATTATCTGGTCAAGGCAATAATCTTGCACTTGTTGGCGCATATATTCTGGCGGGAGAATTAAAAAATTCCGATGGAAATCCTATTCAGGCATTTACTCGCTACCATGCATTACTTCATTCTTTCGTTGAAGCTAATCAAAAATACGGTGTCTGGGTAAGCAACTCATTTTTTGCAGAAGATGAAATCACCAAAGAAATTACAGAAGAACGTACAAAAAAAATCCTGGCAACGATGAAATCTGTTTCGAATGCGATTACCTTACCTCAGTATGAGTAATCATCTATGGAAAAATTTTAAATATGCGAGTCCTTATTATTGGTGGTACTAAATTTCGCAACAGCCACCAAGTCATGTCTTACTAAAATAATAACCGAGTATCAACGTTACAATCGGCAACAAACCAGTTTTGAGTATCTCAAATAATGAATTACTCACCACCAAATCAAAATAACCAAAGTTTGAAAGCGAAAAACAGATTAACGTAATAATAAAATATGCAAATATGCCACCTAAAACTATGTAAGCAAGCTTCATTTTTGCTTTATCAGGATGCCAAGGCTCTTTTTCTGGATGCCATACCTTTTTTGAGAGAACCTCTCTGCTCAAATCTAGTGATTCTTTATTATTTTCCATGCGATCAATCATCCCTCTAACCAACACCTGGCAATTTCATTATGTATCTACTCCCATTTTCTTCAAGAATGACCTTGCCCCCACGACTTATTACTTCTGTAACCATATCAGCAATATCTATTGAATTACGAATCGCTGTAGTTTTATTTTCTGCATGGACGCGATCTTGAATAGAACTAATTTTATGCAAAGTGTTTTCTGTCATATTCACATGCACAAGTTTAAATTTTGGCGCTTCCTTAACCTTTGATTTATTATCATTTTCTTGCAATTCGATAGCTTCGCTCATGGCTCACCTCACTGATTAATATATATTTCATATACAAATTATAGACCAATAATAGATATATACAATCTCGTTAAGTATTTAATCGCTCCCTACGAGATTCGAACTCGTGTTACCGCCGTGAGAGGGCGACGTCCTAACCACTAGACGAAGGGAGCTAATTGAAGATTGATAAGACTACCTGATGTTAGTCGAGACTCGTCACGACAGGTCGTTCTGCTAAACTACTTTCACCGGCATACAATTGCTCTGCACCCCACTCCGACCATGAGCCATCGTAAAGTGAATGCTGAGTGACATTCAACATATCCAATGCAAAGTTTAAAACCGCAGAAGTAATGCCTGAACCACAAGTAGAAATAATGGGATAATCCAAATCCACACCAGTACCAACTAATTGTCTGCGAATTTTTTCTAAGGGTTTGAAACGTCCATCTGCTTCAAACATCGTAAAGTAAGGGAAACAAGTACTGCCAGGGATATGACCAGATCGCAATCCTATTCTAGTCTCAGGCCCACCTGCATAACGAACTGGATGACGCACATCTACCACTTGTTCCGATGGATGATGCAAATTCGTTTTCATTTGCACTAATGTTCTAATCCAATGCGCTTCAAAATTAACCGTATACGATCTAGCTGCTATATTACGAGGTTCGCCACTTTCTAATTTACCGCCGTATTTTTCCCACGCAGCATACCCACCATCTAAAATGTATAACTGATTAGAATGGTGACCAAACACTTTAAACATCCAGAGTGCACGGCAGCTCGTGTGCAAAGCGCTATTGTCATAGAAAATAATTTTATGTTCGTTATTAATGCCTAATGCACTAACCAATTGGCTGATATTATTTTCATCACGCGTCAACATGTTAGAAAGCGTCGTGCCTCTATCGTGGAAATCATTCAAATCCAGAAACCGCGCACCACTTACATGAGAGGCTAAATATTCTTCTCTCGCATTCCTGTTCTCTTCTGGCAAATGCCAACTCACATCCAATATCGTGACGTTTTTTTGATTCTTGCGAAACTTGTCTAATTGAGCCGCATTGATCAACCAGGACATACCCTAAAAATCCTATATCCAGTAAACAAAGACGAACAAGAATAACCATACCACATCTACAAAATGCCAATACCAAGAAACGGCTTCAAATGCGAAATGATGCTCTGGCAAAAAATGCCCTTTCAAACATCGAATCAAAATGATAGTCAGCATAATAACACCCATGCTAACGTGCATGGCATGCAATCCTGTCAGCGTGAAAAAAGTCGTACCGTAAATACCGCTAGCTAGCGTTAAATGCAATTCAGTATACGCCATCAAATATTCATGCGCTTGAAAACCTTCAAATATCACACCCAACATAATCGTTAAGATCAAGCCAATAATAATTTGTTTGCGATGACCTTTTTTAAATCCCCAATGTGCCCAAGTTACTGTTACCGCACTGCTTAATAAAAGTAGCGTATTTAAGGCTGGAATTCCCCAAGTAGGAATAACTGCTTCTGGCCCTTTAAATAAGGCTGGATTAGGATTAGTCAGTAGTGGCCATACGCCTTGAAACTGTGGCCATAAATAATGATGCGTTGCACCGCCTTTAAACATGTAAAGCGCTTTTACTAACGAATAAGGATCACCTGCTAATTCGGTTATACCAAACAACCGCGTATAAAATAATGCTAAAAAGAAAGCAAAAAACAAGGCGATTTCTGAAACAATAAACCAAAACATCCCCCAGCGATACGTCTTATCCATTTGCGCACTGTGCAAACCATTCAAACTTTCATTGATCACACGACCAAACCAGCCAAACATGGTTGTCAATAAAATAGCGACGCCTAACACCATGAGATAAGGGCCGAACGTACCTTTATGCAAGGTTTGAACGAGACCAATAAGCGTTGTGAATAACCCCGTTGAACCAACGATAGGCCAAAAAGAAGGATCGGCAATAAAATAATATTTCACCGGATTATATTTTTTAATTGTTGGGTTATTCATCATATCAGCCCTTCCTTGTTTCTTTAGGGGTAGTATCAAACAATGTATATGCTAGCGTTATCACATGAATTTCTTTTGGAATTGTCTTATCAATGCGGAACATCATAGGCATTTCCTTGCTTTCATGCGCTTCTAAGGTTTGCTGAGTGAAACAAAAACATTCTATCTTATGAAAATAATTCAATGCATCCGTTGGCGTCATACTAGGAATAGCCTGCACACTCATGTTTTTATCCGTTGTGTTTTTCGCGAAAAAAAAGACTTTATTGTTTTCGCCAGGATGCACTTCTATCACTTTAGTACGCGGAAAAAATTCCCATGGCATACCATTATGATTCACTGCCACAAATTCGACCCTAATGGTTCTGGTCAAATCAGCAGGCTCCGTTGTTGTAGCGCTCACTGAAGTCAGTAAACCATTATTTGCAGCAGATGAATTTAAACCCGTCTTTTTACAAATCAAACCATACAAAGGCACCATGGCGAAACAGAATGCAAACATAATCACACCGACTATGCCGCCTATAATAAACACTTTGCGATGCGATTTTTGATTGGTCATGAATCTATTCTCACGAATTTCTCATCGACTTCATGCGAAATATCACCTACGTGTGGAGGTGTACTAAAACTATGGTAAGGCGGTGGAGAATCCAGCGTCCATTCTAATCCATGAGAACCTTCCCACACTCTGCCATCTGCTCTTTCACCTTTACCAAGCATGGTAGACAACACGTTATATAAGAAGATGAGCTGAGAAAATCCAAGTATAAACGCACCTATCGTACAGACCATATTAAACTCCGTATACTGAGGAGCATAATCCGTAATACGACGCGGCATACCGGTTAATCCTAAAAAGTGCATAGGAAAGAAAGTTAAATTAACGCTGATTAAGGTCAGCCAGAAATGCCATTTGCCTAATGTCTCGTTGTAATAGCGACCCGTCCATTTTGGCAGCCAATAATAAACCGCACAAAAAATAGAAAGTAAGGCACCTGCCACTAAAACATAATGGAAGTGTGCAACCACAAAATACGTATCTTGATATTGATAATCTGCTGGAACAATCGCAAGCATGAGGCCAGAAAAACCACCGATGGTAAACAAGATAACAAAGGCTATTGCAAATAACATGGGCGTTTCAAAAGATAACGAGCCACGCCACATGGTACCCACCCAGTTAAACACCTTAATACCCGTCGGAACAGCAATCAACATGGTAATATACATAAAATACAGCTGAGTCCCGACTGCCATACCTGCTGTAAACATGTGATGACCCCAGACGATATATGACAAGAAAGCAATGGCAGCAACCGCTCCTACCATGAATTCATAGCCGAATAATTTTTTGCGGGCAAAGGTTGGAATGACTTCAGAGATGATACCGAAAGCAGGCAAAATCATGATGTATACTTCGGGATGTCCAAAGAACCAGAACAAATGCTGGAACATAACAGGATCACCGCCACCCGCTGCATCAAAAAAAGTAGTACCAAAATGTCTGTCAAACAATAACATGGTGACGACACCCGCTAATACCGGCATGGCACCAATGAGTAAAAAGGCAGTAATAAACCACGTCCAGACAAATAACGGCATTTTCATCCAGCTCATGCCGGGAGCGCGTAAGTTAATAATCGTCGCAATAATGTTGATTGCACCAAGCACAGACGAAATACCCATCATGTGAATAGCGACGATAAGATAATCCGTACTAGGCGGGCCATAAGTCGATGACAGGGGCGCATAAAAAGTCCAGCCAAAATTGGGGCCGCCACCTGCAATAAACAAAGATGAAATGAGAATGGTAAAAGCAAATGGCAGAATCCAAAAGCTCCAGTTATTCAACCGGGGCAAAGCCATATCCGGTGCACCTATCATCATAGGTACCATCCAGTTAGCTAATCCAACAAAAGCAGGCATGATCACACCAAACACCATGATCAGACCATGCTCAGTCACCAAAATGTTATAAAAATTCGGATCAAAATATTGCGCGCCAGGCTGGAAAAGCTGCAAGCGAATTAACAACGCCATGCTGCCGCCTACAAACAACATAAACAAACTAAACAATAAATACAGTGTGCCTATGTCTTTATGATTAGTCGTAAACAACCAACCCGAAATCCACGGCCAAAAGCCATTCTTCAATGAATGATGAGCAGGCGGCGAATGTTCAATATGGCCGCCATGATGATGGCCATCATCATGGCCGTGTGCGTGATGATGTTCGTGTTCAGTCATTTTTATGCTCCATATCCTATTATTATTTTCAATTCGTTAGCGTTTAGCTTTAACTTGATCAGGTGTCACTACCGTACCCGTATTATTTCCCCATGCATTGCGTTCATACGTGACGACATCGGCAATCTCTTGGTCACTTAATTGATCTTTAAACGCGACCATAGCAGTGCCTTGTTTGCCATTCATCACTCTATCAATATGATCAGCAACAGGTCCTATCGCGACAGGACTACCTTTTAATGCTGGAAAAGTAGGAGGCATACCCGTACCGGCTTGTTGATGACAAGCAACGCAAGTCTTGAGATACACTTGCTCGCCGCGTGTCATCGCCGCCTTTAACGCATCTGCTTCAGAAAGCGGTGCAGCCGGTAGTGCTGCAACAGGTGCGGCTGTTGTTGTTGGTGATGGTGTAGCTGGTGGTGTGGTAGGTGTAGGAGCGGCCGTTGCAGGTGTAGCGCCTCTTGCCGATGGCTTAGTTGCCAAGGCTTCGTCCATGGTTTTACCATCGCGTAATGCTTTGATTTGAACCGGTTGAACCATGGATCCCGTATTATTTCCCCAAGCATTCCGTTCATACGTAATCACAGCAGCAAGATCAATATCCGATAATTGATTTTTAAACGCCTGCATAGCCGTACCATTTTTACCATTAAACACCGTATTAACGTGTTCATTGACAGGGCCAGTTGCCACTTTACTACCTTTTAATGCCGGGAAAGTAGGCGGTAAACCCACGCCACCCGGTTGATGGCAAGCTGCACAAATACTGTTATAAACAGATTCACCTTTAGTCATTAATTCTTGCATAGTCCATGCACGGCTCGTCTCTGCTTCGCCGCTGGTTGACTCACCTTTTTGTTGAGCGACCCAATCTTTATAGCCCTCTTCACTCATTGCGATCACAACAATAGGCATAAATGCATGATTAATACCGCACAACTCTGCACATTGACCACGATAGACACCAGGCTTATCTATCACTGTCCAAGCTTCATTGATAATGCCGCCGATAGCATCGCGTTTAACGGCAAGATCAGGCACCCACCAAGCATGATTCACATCATTCGATGTAATGAGAAAACGAATTTTTTTATGAATAGGCACGACCAAGGGATGATCGACTTCACGCAAATAATGAGCTGATTTCGGTTCTTTATTTTGCATTTGGAGGTAGGGAGTGGAAAGATTGCTGAAAAATTTAATACCATCTTCCAGATATTCGTAATGCCATTTCCATTGATAACCTGTGATTTTAATCGTCACATCTTCCTGATCATAATTATTCATGTTCAACAACACACGAGTCGCAGGTATGGCCATGATGACAAGAATGATGACAGGAATAATCGTCCAGGTAATTTCCAATAAAGAATGTGAGTGGAAATCAGCGGCTTTCGCACCTTTTGATTTACGGTGAAAAAGAATGGAATAAAACATGACGCCAAATACGAGCAAACCAATCACCACACAAATCCAGAAAACGGTCATGTGTAATTGATAAACATCGCGACTAAAGGTGGAAACACCTTGCGTCAAGTTTAATGATGAATCTGCATAAGCTGCACTACTTGCAGCTAGTAAAGTAAACAAGGTAGATTGTATGCTTCGCACGCTATCTGCTTCCGGAGTGTTAAGGTTAATAATTATCGGGCGGATTATAGCGATACTTTATGTCGATTAACACCATGGAAATGAAAAATATGTCAGAAAACAACAATGAAAAAACTTCGTCTGTCCTCATGCAGGAGTGGTTGAAAGAAAATCGGTCCGCAAAACGCTGGAAAAATATTCGCTTCGCCTGCTGGTTTGCATTATTTGCCTACGCCTTATTTGCATTATTTAACTTAACGGGTGAACCAACCGTAGCTATCAGCACGAATAGTAAACACGTAGCCTTAATCCGACTAAACGGCATGATAGCACCCGATAGGGATTTTTCTGCTGAACAAATCCTGCCTATATTAAAAGAAGCATTTTCCGATAAAAATGCAAAAGGCGTGATCATAGACATCAACTCTCCTGGCGGAACACCGGTTCAAGCCTCCATCATTCACGATGCAATAGTCTTATACAAAAAACAGTATCATAAAAAAATCATCATAGTCGGTGAAGACATGTTAACGTCTGGCGCTTATTTCGTTGCTGTCGCTGCCGATAAAATTTTTGTTAACCCTAGCACCATCACGGGCTCGATTGGCGTCATCATGAAAGGGTTTGGCTTTGTCGATGCCATGAAAAAAATTGGCGTAGAACGACGCGTTTATACGGTAGGCATAGCCAAAGACAGATTAGATCCCTTCTTGCCACAAAATCCTGACGACTTAAAAAAAGTTGAAACCGTGATGACTGAAGTCCATCAAAACTTTATGAATGCCGTGCAAGAAGGTCGTAAAGGTAAATTAAAAGCAGATAATGCTACTTTATTCAGCGGTGATTTTTGGTCTGGTCAGTCCGCGTTAAATCTTGGTTTGGTAGATGGCCTTGGAAACCTCATGGATGTCATGAAATCAGAATTCGGCACGACGGAATTCAAAGAATATGGCGGGACTCCCAATTTCTTTCGTTTGCTGAGCGGACAATTAAACACAGCACTTGATACGATGTTTTATACGGTGAGGTAAACGCATTTTAATTTAAAAGCAGCTATGAATTAGGACGTCTTCCCCCCTCGGGGGAAGGTGCCCGAAGGGCGGAAGGGGGATAAAAATTAATACTTACTACCCAGCGCCCACCAACTCTCTACGCGGCGCCTGACAATAACCACTGCAATTCCCGACCGGAATAATCAAACCATGGTCACTCACAAACTGCGTTAAAATATCATTCGATGGCCCGAAATAATAAATACTGCTGCTCCCTGATGATGAAGCAAAAATGGTTTTCCACGCTGCCACATTTGCATGCGCTCTCTGATACACACGCACATAAACCGTATCTGCACATAATGCACGAGCACTCACACAACTATTATTGCAAGCATCCAGATAAAAATTTCTGGCAACTCCGAGAAGACCAATGCGAGCATTATCGTAAGCATACGCATGCAGATCGCCGCTACTCGTCTTACTAACAAACACTCGCGTATTGCCACGGGCTTTTACTTCACAGAGATTAACAATGCCGCTGATACCAATTTTGCCGCTGCCTCGTGCATCAATATTAAGATGATCGCTATTCGCACCTATCACATTAATATTATTTGCACCCCAATGTCTTATAATCCTCACACCAATATTACCGCTTACATTCGTACTTCCCGTACCGCTAGTCACAATATCAAGCGAAGGAGATATCGCGCCAAACACATTCACACAACCACGACCGCCATTTCGTATCAAACGTACATTCATATAGCCCGCAAGATAAACATTGCCGCTGCCAAATGAGATCACTGAAACACTATCACCACGCAAGCGAATACCTTCTACCTTACCTCTTCCCATATGCACAAGATTATTTAAGCGATTAATACCAATACGAATAATAACGTGATTCATGCCGGCCCATTTTGGTCGCTGACTCACATAAAGCGTATCGCCTTTAACTGTCATCAATAGGCCGTCAACCAGTTTACTAGGACCATAAGCATAAACCGTATTCTTGCCGCTGGTTCCAAAAATCTGAACCTCAAAATCACCGTTTATTTTTATATTAGAAAACTGAGGTGCGTTTATTTTCATGATAGTCGGTGGAACAGCCGACATTTCCAGTTCATGTGCATCCCCTGTTAAAAACCATGCGTCTGCACCCCGCGTCCAAGGCGTTGTATCCGTTTCCACTTCACACATCCAGTTTTCGCGAGTCAGGTTATTATCGAATCGCATTTCACGTTGGTAGGTACAGGCGGTTAGAAAAATACTGAGCAGAAGTAAGAGAATGGAGGGTAAGGTTCGCTTCATGCGAGTTTCTCGTTAATGTTTGTTGAAATATCTATCATACACGATGTGACAAATATGCTACATACGATGAATGCTATTCGTGTAATATCAATCAGGAGGGCAAACAAAAATGAGCGCAAAATCTATCAAGAAAAATTCATCGAGCAAGACTAACATGATCAAGCTTCGTAAAAAAAATGACGAAGATATAAACTACGAAGACAGTCCTGCCACAACTAAAGCCTTTTGGAAAGATGCCGATGTATTTATGCCACAACATAAAATACATATTTCGTTGCGACTAGATGAAGATATCCTTAATTATTTCAAAGAAGAAGGCGGCGGTTATCAATCTAGGATAAATGCTGTTTTAAAAGCATATATAAATACACATCCTCATCATAAGTAGCAGAAACTATGGCAAAGAAAAATTTAGACCTTATACATCCAGGAGAAATATTACTGGAAGAATTCATGAAACCCATGAATATTTCTCAATATAAATTAGCCAAAGAACTTCATGTAGGAGCCATACGAATCAGTGAAATCATACATGGAAAAAGATCTATTACAGCCGACACAGCTATTCGGCTAGGGCGCTATTTCAAAATGGAAGCCAAATTCTGGATGAACTTACAAGCTTCATACGATCTAGAAAAAGCAATGGTTGAATCCCGCGATATAATTTACCAAGAGGTAAAGCCATTACACAAAGCAGCTTAAAGCAGTTGTAGGTTGGGTTAGGCGTTTTTTGCCGTAACCCAACGATAACGAGTGTTGGGTTACGGCAAAAAACGCCTAACCCAACCTACAACCTATATCCCTATTTTCAAGTAAAAACATAACATTAGCTGTCTCATCCCGACAATATCATATTGATTGAAATTAATACAAATTAATGTATAATGCTTGGAATGTATCATTTTTATACTTAACAATAAGAGAATAGAGGAGCCAGAACCACCCATGAATAATAGAAATTCGAGTCTATTTAAAGAAACTCCCTATTCCGTAGAAACACCTTCTATTGCTATTGTTTTAACCCATCTCGAATATAGCGATATACCTTTTGCTCATTTATCTCAACTGGATAAAATCGGCCTAGTAAATATTTACATTTTGCTTGACGAAAACGAAACTAAAAAAGCTGAAGGCACTAAATTTGTAGTGTTCGATTACACTAAACCAATCACTATCCTGGAACACTATCAATCACAGAGTTCTCGTCTAAAATTTAAAGTGATGAATACTGGTAAAACGACAACAGAAGAAGAAAAATTATATTTTTATCTACAAAACGTACAAGAACATCATTTAATGAATATCATCCTTTGTAAGCAAGCATTACCTTGGTCAACAGATGATTTACGTGCTAAACCACGATGTAACACAACAGTAACCCGAGAATACCCTTACTTCTCGTATTTTAATAACACCGAACATCAAATAGTACCTTCATCAACAAAACCTTGTTCTTCAGAAAAAGCAATGGCGCTATTACAACGTAACATTAATCCTTGCATATGCTATCAAGTAGGTTTCTGGGATATTTTAAACTATCAATGGATTTATAATATTTTTGTCGAGTTAATAGCCTTCTACCCTAACGAAGCAACCACTCTCAACACTCTCATTAAAGAGCACAATAACAATGCGATTGCTTTAAACAAAGCACAGGAAGCTTTTAATAAAACATGTTTTAACGTCTACAAAACATTTGATAAACCTAATTGTTTACTAAAATGGACGCATGAAAATAATCGTCGCAGCAGAGATGATCTAGAAATTAACTCTCTCAAAATAATAAATGAACTGATTCAATTGCATAACGAAGTGGCGTTAAAAGAACAAAATGCTAATGATAGAAAAAAACCCGTTGTTCGTGTGATGAAATTATAAACAATTCCTGCAATACATTTAATTTTTTCAACGTAAAACAACCTACTTCCTGACTATTATGCAATGGATTGCACAATAGTCATGACTATTATGCAATCCACTGCATAATAGTCAGGTTGATCTTTACCATGACTCACTTCCCCACCAAATACAAATGCCCATGCACCGGCACGCCATTTTGCGTTCTTAAGTGAATCACTTTATACGTCACTATGTTGAATTGATTCGTTAGAATCAAACCATCAAGATATGCTTTACTATGAGCAAATCGACCAGACTCCGTCATGCGATAATCTTTATTAGCATCGATCTCTGCATTGAATGCAAATAGTCCATCGCGATGCAAGGTTTGATAAACAGTGTCAAATAACTCATGAAGCTCGCCCATATAAACCAGCACATCACCTGCAATAATCAAATCATAAACATCGTGCTGCTCTTTTAAAAATTCGACAATATCGGTTTCAATCAGTTGCTGATATATTTTTTTCTCTGCAGCAAGGTTTAACATTTCTACTGCGATATCAATACCAATCAACGTATTATGTTCACCCTTAAACAACTCACCACATAAACCCGTACCACACCCCATATCCAAAATAGTCCAGTTAGTTTGTTTTACATCCGTATAATCATTGACTACTTTAAATAATTGTTCTGGAACACTGTATTTTAATGTTTGAGTAATATGCGCATCATAATGGTCTGCATACGCATTAAAAAGCGCTCTAACATATTCAGGCGGTGAAGAAGACAATTCTTTATCTTGCATCAATATGTCTATGGTATGTTCCAATGCTTTATCTGGCTGAATGCGTAAAGCCTCTCGAAAATGTTCTAATGCTTTTTTCCTATTTTTAACGGATAAATAAGCAACCGCTATATTATTATGCGCTGCATAAAAATCCGCATCATGATTCAATAGACGTGTATAAAATGCTATTGCTTCTGTCACACGCTGAGACTGCATGGCTATCACACCTAAATTAAATAACACTTGAGTATCGTCTGGTTTTACATTCAATGCTCTCAAGTAATGTGTGTTTGCCTGATTCAACCAACCTAATTTTAAATAACAGGTTGCGAGATTGGCTTGCGTTTCAAAATGTGCGGGATAGTCTTGTTCAATACGAGAAAAATACGAGATCGCTTGTTGATATTGATGTTGCTGCATCAATAAACGTCCTAACTGAAATTGGCCGCCTGCATGTTCTTTCGCTAATTCTAAGAGCGCTTGATACGTATTCATGGCTTCAGCAAAACGATTTGCCTTGGTCAAAGCAAGCCCTAAATTATAATACGCATCCGTATAATTTGGTTGAATATCAATAGCAGTAGAATACGATTTTATCGCAGCATCCCATTGCAAGTTCGCATCATATATCGTCCCTAAATTATTATAAGCAGCCGCAAATTTAGGATTGATTTTTATAACCGCCTGCAATAATTGAATGGCTTGATCGTATTTTTTTCTGGCTTTATACACGTTGGCAAGATGCAAATGTAAGGATAAATCCTGCGGTTTTTGTTTAATCGCTTGATTTAATAAATATTCAGCTTGCTCAAAATCGCCTTCTTCTGCAGAGAGAATACCAAGATAATGCATGGCTTTTGCATCGTCATCACTCACTACAATCTCTCTTTACAAATTCAGTAGAGCCATTCACTACTTTGCCACGCAAAATAGAATCACCCGTGATTTGCACCACGCCTGCTTTACCATCGAACATTACTGACCCTTTCACATCACTACCACATTGAATTTGCACATAAGGTGTTTTATCAGGAGAAGTAACAATGACTAACCCATCTACTGTTGTATGATTTAATAAAATATTGTTTGATTGAATCGCTATACCTTTGCTAAATACCACGTGACTCGCTGAAAGATCACCGACTACATTCACTGACCCGCGCACAGTCGCATTTGCAATACGCGTCTCACCTATCACTTTCATGGAAGTAACCGATATACCATCTGCTTGCAAGGTTCCAGCAATATTCATATCGCCCGTAATTTGCGTTTGTTTTAATACACTAGGCCCATCACACATCACTGATGACAATGTTTCATTGCCGTGGTTACACACACTAAATCCTGAATAAGCATAAAGAGAATTGCTGGCTATAGACAATATCATTAAAAATAAACAAGGCCTCATCACTTATCTTCTCCATTCTTAACTGGTAATGACATCACTAATTGCAACAACAAACCACGCAAATCTTTCATGTCACGAATAAACGCTGTTATCGTTAAAAATGTGGGTGATAGCGATAACACTTCAATATTATCAGGAATAATTTCACGCACTGCATTTTCAAGCTGAGTCATGTCACTAGTAAAATCCGATGTAGTATCAGGAATCGTTTTACGTTGAAAATATTCTATCAAAATAGCGAATAATTCTTCTTGCTTATCCATCACATTCAATAGATTGCCACGCAATCTATCTAACAAAACACTATCCATGCCTCGTGTTTTAATATCATCCATGGAAAATAAACATTCCGCTACACGCTCAATATTCACTAAAAAAAATCGAAACCCAGAGCGCAATCCACGATTAAATCCTGTCTCATAAATCCAGGATGGATACATTTTTAATAAAGCATTTTCTACGTTGATTCTTTTTTCCATGATCTTATTTTCAGAAACAATGGAATTATTTATATTTTCTGACAAGGATTTTGAATATTCATTCAGTGAAGATAATATAGGTAAAATACCTTTACTAAACTCCACCTCCCAATTCGCTGGCAACAATAATAATCTACATATCATCGCGATAACCGCACCAATCACAGCATCAACGACTCGACTACGGAAATAATCCAGTGAATTTTCTGGCGTGACCGTAAACAAAGTAATCAATAATGTGATGGCAAATACTATTATTACAAAACCATTTTTTTCTGACAGTGATCGCCTCACCAACGTCACATACGAACTCGCTATGAATAAAATCGAAAACACGAGATAAATAATATCGTTTTGCTTAATGAATGCCTGCAAACAAAACGAAACGGCCATACCCAAAATGATAGCTATCAAGATGGTCATACTTTGTTTAAACGGCGTTCCTTTGGACGTTTCACTCACTAAAAAAGCAGCTAACACTATCCAGCATTCATTGCTGGATGAGTAAACATAATTCACCATGAAAGCAATACTGACTGATAGAGCAACGGTTAATCCGTGTCGCGATGCTAATAATTTCATCTTTGCTCACTCACGTTAAAATAAATTTTTTCACCAAATGCATGCAAACTATTTATAAACAATAAAAATACCAGCGGCTCTCTCGACGCCACTTGCAAGACTTGATCGTAATGCGTTTCAAATCGATTAATGGATAACACCAACTGATCAACGGAAGGAAAATATTTTTTCTTTAACGCATGTGCGATGACTGCGCCAAAACACTTATCCGTTTCCTTGGCAATACTCATCAACTCCTCTCTACAAACTGCGAACGTTGTATAGTCGGTCACACGTCTACGTAACTGTGAATAATCGAGCATGTTTTGAAACAACGCATCCAGTTGAGCGAGCCACGCTGCATGATTATCATTTTGTGAAATATCACGCAATGTTGAGAGTGAATGTAAAAACGCATTCTTACTTACGTGCAATCTTCGCTCATATAAATAAATATTATTTGCGTATTCTGGTTCAATAAAACAGGAAAATATTTCTTTATTCAATTTTCTTAAATTTTTCAAGGAAAGCATCAGATAAGACTGCCATTCGTTACGCATATAATACGGATAAAAAACAATTTGCAAACTGGCCGCAATCGCTGTTCCCACGCAAATGAAAATAAAAGGAGAAGCATGTCCCGACAATATAGCGATGATAATCACTATAGACATTTGTAAAAAATACACGGGGTAAGCTTCAGCTATAGAGACAGAAATGAGCGTCAGCAAAAAAAGAATCAAGGTCTGTAATAAAGGTGTGCCTGTTAGACTACCGATAAAAAAAGAAATAAAAGCAGCTAATAATCCGGTGATAATTATATTACTAAGTCTATCTTTAAAAGAATCGCCGGTAGTGATCAATGACAATAAAAAAGCCGACCAGATAAACCAAGACACTTCTACATGATGCGTGGCTGACTTCACCCAAAAGACGGCGAGCGCAACCAATATGAGATAGCAAAGACGCTTTATAGATAGGATTGAGAAAAGTAAGTCCATTTAATATCCTAAGTTGCGGATAGAGACAACCTAGTATGTTTTATTGAGGGAAAATTGTAAACGCGGGGAGAGAATATCAGTCATGAATATGGTTGAGAGTAAGTGTTTATGAATAGCGACAGCGATAGAAATTTGCTATTAAGCAGGTGTGTCATCCCGCGCGGCTTCTGGCGCGGGACCCAGCGACATTCAACAAGCTAAATACGTCACTGGGTCCCGCGCCAGAAGCCGCGCGGGATGACACCGCATCTAGCATTCAAGAAAGAGCGTTGTAGATTGTCAATTACACCGGACTTGTAGGTAATAATATAATCCTAACTTACTCCCTCATCTTATCCACGTCTTTCCAATATTCTTTCTTCAACAAAAACATCAACACAAATAACACGATCAGAAAACCCAGCACCCAATAACCAATCCTTTGCTGTTCTTGATGAAAGGGCTCTGCCGCATACGCAAGGAAGTTAACAAGATCCGTGACGGTTTGATCAAACTCATCTGGCTTCATGTTGCCTTGCTTCATGGGCTTGATAAGGTCATACCACTCTACGTGATGCAATAAATCATAAACCGGTTTTTCGACCAGCACTTGCTCGCCTTGGTAAGGTGCAAGTACGGCAGGCATGGCGGTTCCTGGAAAAATCAAGTTATTAACGCCCGATGCTGTCGTCTTATCTTTATAAAAACTCTGCAAATACGTGTATATCCAATCCACACCTTTGGCACTGGCTTCCAGCGATAAATCGGGCGGTGTCACGCCATTAATACTGATGGGCTGCTTATTAGTCACAATGCCTGCATCTTTTGCAATTTTGTCATAACGCAAATACGTGAGGGTATGACAACTATTGCAGGTGCTAGCAAAAAAGGTTGCGCCGCGCTTAATCGATGCCATATCGTCTTGATGAATAGGCGCCACTTCAAGCTCTAACCCTTCAATCTGCTGACCTTCTGCCCAAAGAGGAGTAGAGAGACTCAATGCGAGTAAATTAATTAATATATAACGCTTCATCATCCAGTGACCCGTTCCGGTAAAGATTTAGTTTTTTCTTTTGACGAGTAAAATGGCATCAGCAAAAAGAAGCCAAAATAACCCACAGTAAATATTCTCGCCATCAGCGTTCGCATGGTTGACACACCTTCATGGCCAAGATAACCAAGACCAATGAAACTGATGACAAACACTGTAATCGCGATTTTAGAATAAGTGCCTTTGTAACGAATGGAGCGTACACGACTGCGATCCAACCAAGGCAATACGAACATAATCGCAATACCTGCTGCCATGGTGATCACACCCATTAACTTATTAGGAACCGCTCTCAACATAGCGTAAAAAGGTGTCATATACCAAGCGGGTGAGATTTCAGGCGGTGTCACCATGGGGTTGGCCAATACATAATTATCCGGCTCAAGAAAAAATCCACCCATTTGTGGTGAAAAGAAAACGATGGCGCAGAAAATAAATAAAAAGACAACGACACCAACTAAATCTTTCACTGTGTAATACGGATGAAAAGGAATACCGTCTAAGGGTATGCCTTCTTTGTTCTTATGTTTTTTAATGTCTATGCCATCTGGATTATTGGAACCTACGTGATGCAAAGCGACCAAATGCACAAAAATCAAAACGGCTAGCAATAGCGGAATCGCGATAACATGCAAGGAAAAGAATCGATGCAAGGAAACGCCCGTCACACTAAAACCACCGCGCAACCAAGTCAGTAATAAATCGCCAATATAAGGAATAGCGCTAGCAAACGAGGTAATCACCGAAGCGCCCCAATAAGACATCTGACCCCAAGGCAAGACGTAACCCGTGAATGCTTCCATCAACAAGCAAAAATAAATGACCATGCCTATCAGCCAAACGAGTTCTCGCGGCTTTTGATACGAGCCGTAAATCAAGCCTCTATACATATGCAGATAAATGACGACAAAAAAAGCGGAAGCACCGGTTGTGTGCATAAATCGGAGCAACCAGCCAAAGCGCACTTCTCGCATGATATGTTGAATGGAAGCAAACGAACCTTCAGCCGTCGGGACATATTCCATCACTAACCATATGCCTGTCAGGATTTGCATAACAAACACCAACAAGGAAAATGAACCGAAAAAATACCAAAAATTAAAATTACGCGGTGCGTAATACTTGCTTAAATGTTTTTCCCAAAACGGTGTCCACGGATAGCGTTTATCTATCCAGCCCATCAATCCCGTTTTTTCACTCATTTCTTTTTCATTCATTCTATTTTCTCAACTTTTACTGTGCTTTAGCTTATGGAAATCGCGCCTTGTACCCCATCTTTATCTTCACCTATCATGATTTCAGTATCACTGACGTACATGTGGCGTGGGATTTTGAGGTTTAGTGGCGCAGGCACATTTTGAAAAACTCTGCCGGATAAATCATATTTGGAACCATGGCAAGGACAGTAAAATCCACCTAACCAATCAGGGGATACACTGCCAACGTCTGGTCTATAGGTCGGAACACAACCTAAATGCGTGCAAATACCAATGGCCACCAAAAATTGAGGCTTGATGGAACGATTAACGTTTTTGCAATAATCAGGTTGTTGATCTTGTTCAGAAAGCGGGTCTCGCAACACATCCGTCAGTTTATTTAGACTGTCTAACATAGGTTGATCACGGCAAATCACCCAAACCGGCATACCGCGCCAGGGAAACGTACGCTGTTCGCCAGGCTTCATGCCGCTCACATCAACCTTCATGGGGGCCGCGGCCGCTTCTGTATCTGCGCTAGGCATCCAATAGGAGAAAAAAGGGACAGACGCTGCTGCCAAACCAATACCGCCGACCGCAGTCGTTGCAGCGCGTAAAAAACAGCGCCGATTTTTATCAATTACATCCTTCACGCTTATGTCCTTACTCGACTTTTCTTGTTTTAGGATAGAAATGCTTACGCATAATGGGAGCAGATTTATACCGATTTATGGGGCAAGTTTCAATAGATAAAATGCGAGCTACTCATCAACACTTAATCCGTCTGCAGTCGTTGCATCAAAATCATCGTTCAATTCTTGATTCGCTTCAAGATAACAGGCTTGCAATTGTTCTTGAAATTCTGCTAAATCTCCACCATCTTCTTTGTTAAGTATAATTTTACTCATTAGATCTTCTCCTCGTTATCAACCTCAAATCACCGCCTCAATCGCCCTCTCCGTAATATCACTCAACTCATCTATCACCCCCCACTCCACATTCAGTGGCGGCAGCCAATAGATAGTGTTGCCGATTGGCCGAAGCAGCGCGCCTAACTCCGTCGCTTTTTGATAAACCTCATAGCCATAACGTCGACCTGGTTCTGCTATCAAATCAGCCGCAACGATAGCGCCTATGCTTCTCACATTCGTTAATTTTTGAGTGATAGTCTCTATCGCTTGCATATTACTAAGCATTATCTTGCCGATTTCATTTGCACGCGCACACAAATCTTCTTCTTGTATCACCTTCAACACTTCTATCGCTACACTCGCTGCTAATACATTTCCTGAATGCGTATGCGAATGCAGGAATGATTTACCACTCGCGTAATCATCGTAAAACAAATCATAAATAGAAGACCGCATTAACATGGCGCTTAGCGGCAACCATCCACCGGTTAATCCTTTGGATAAACACATAAAATCGGGTTCTATACCCGCATGTTCACACGCTAACATTTTTCCCGTGCGTCCTATGCCTGTCATGATTTCATCGGCTATCAAATGAATATCATTTTCTTCTGTCCATTTGCGTAAACGCTTCAGAAAATCCTGACTATAAATTTTCATTCCCGCTGCACCTTGGACAATAGGCTCTAGAATCACGGCTGTGACAGTATCTGCAATAGGTTCTAATTTTTTTACGATTCGCTGCCAATGTAATTCAGAATCATGCCAAAGAGTATCATTCACACCATTCACATAAGGCGATGAAATAAAATGCGCATCAAATAATAAATCTTGATACGGTTCACGATAAATTCCCATATCACTCACACTGAGCGCGCCAACCGTTTCACCGTGATAACCATTTTCTAATGCAATAAATTGTTTACGTTTTGCATTTCCTTCAATCAAGCGCGCGTGCAAACTCATTTTCATGGCCATTTCTACGGCACACGAACCATCGCTCGCATACATCACTTTATTTAATGATGGACTTAAACTCGTTAATCTTTCAGACAAAGTCATTATCGTTTCATTCGTGGTATTCGCTAAAATCATGTGATCAAATTTCTCAATTTGATCCTGCAATGCACGTTTCAAACGCGGATGTTGATGACCTAATGATTTACACCACCAACTTGAAATCGCATCGATAACTTTTCGACCATCACGCAAATGCAAATATGATTGATGACTGCCAATGATTTCTAGCGGAGGAAATGTTTCATAATCTTTCATTTGCGAACAAGGATGAAAAAGAGTGGAGCTTTTCATGGTAAACCTTTTCTATTAAGCCGGTTGACTAGGGCGGAAAGCTAACATATATTTCTGCACCTCACAACAAAATGGAAGATGATCAATGACTCGAACTATATGGTCTAGCAATACCGTTAAACCTTTATTTGAAATGCCGTTTATTGAATTAATCGCAAAAGCCGTCACGGTTCATTTAGAACATCATAAAGCCAATGAAATGGAATTATGTTCATTGCTCAGCATTAAAACCGGTGCTTGCCCCGAAGATTGTGCGTATTGCCCACAAAGCGGTCACTACAATACTGAGCTTGATCGCGAAAAATTAATGCCGCTTGAAGCCGTCATCGCTCAAGCAAAAAATGCAAAAGCAGACGGCGCTAAACGTTTTTGCATGGGAGCAGCGTGGCGCAATCCGCCTAAAAAAGATTTTCCAAAAGTTGTAGAAATGATTAAAGCCGTCAAAGACATTGGTCTTGAAACTTGCGTCACACTGGGCATGTTAGATAAAGAACAAACAGAAGCTTTACACGCTGCAGGCCTTGATTATTACAATCACAATCTCGATACATCACCTGAACATTATAAAAAAATTATTACCACACGCACTTACGACGACAGGTTGGAAACCTTAGAACACGTAAGGAATAGCGGCATTAATGTGTGTTGCGGCGGCATTATTGGCATGGGTGAATCCCGCGAAGATAGAATGGAATTACTCATTCAATTAGCTAACTTACCGGAGCCGCCTAAAAGTGTGCCTATCAATCGATTAATTCCTATCAAAGGAACGCCGCTAGAACACAGCGATAACATTGATAATCTGGAATTCGTTCGCACCATTGCAGCAGCTCGCATCATGATGCCAGCTTCCATGATTCGATTATCTGCAGGACGCGCTACCATGTCTGATGAAATGCAAACCTTATGTTTTATTGCAGGCGCAAACTCCATTTGGTTAGGCGATAAATTATTGACGGCGCAAAATCCTGATAGCGATCATGATATGAATTTATTATGCAAACTCGGCATGAATCAAACTGCTGCTCATGCCTAATTTGAATCGTAAATTAGCAAAACATACGACTGATTATAAACAGCGAATACGAAAAATATTCACTGAACATGATGGCAGCATGGCGATAGTGGACGATCAATCGGTCATAAATTTTTGCAGTAATGATTATTTAAATCTCTCTACGCACGATGAAGTTAAACAAACTTTTGCAAAAAGCGCAGCGAATATTGGTCTAGGCAGCACGGGATCTGCGCTTATTTCTGGTTACAGCAAGTCACATGCGCGATTAGAAAATGCCTTCGCGGAGTTTCTTGAACGTGATCGCGCGATATTATTTAACTCCGGTTATCACGCAAATTTAGGTGTGATGACGACGTTTGCTGATAGAGAATCGACGATTATTGCGGATAAATATTGTCATGCTTCGCTCATAGATGGTGCATTATTATCACGCGCAAAACTCATTCGCTACCCTCATAATGACTTAAAACACGCAGAGAAATTATTAGAAAAACACGCGCAATCATCAACATTATTGGTCTCAGAAAGTGTGTTTTCCATGCAAGGAAGCCTCACAAACATACCATACCTCAGTAAAATAGCTAATAAAAACAATAGTTTACTGATTATTGACGATGCGCACGGCTTAGGAATTTTAGGAAAAAAAGGAGCAGGTGCTAGCGATTATTTTCAATTATCACAAGAAAAAATTCCGTGTTTAGTGAGCCCACTGGGGAAGGCAATAGGCAGTTACGGCGCCATTGTTTCAGGCGATTCTGATCTCATAGAAGCCTTATTACAGTTCGCCGGCAGCTATCGTTACTGCACCGCACTACCACCTGCCGTGTGTGATGCAACACTTTCTGCATTAAATATTTTGAAAAAAGAATCGTGGCGCAGGGAAAAATTATCGCATCTTTGTGCGTTTTTTTTGAAAGAATGTGCGATCAGAAATATTATTTTATCATCCAATGATGTCACGCCTATCATGTCTGTCATCATTGGTTGCAATCAAAAAACACTGATCATTCAGCAACGTTTATTAGATCACGGACTACTCGTATCTTGCATACGCCCGCCGACGGTTCCTAAAAATAAAGCGTGTCTCAGGATATCGTTGAACTGTATGCACGAAGAAAATCAAATTATTTTTTTGCTAGATCACTTAAAAGAATTATTAAATGCGTGATATTTCTCATCAAACAACATTGGTTTTTTTACCCGGATGGGGATTCAAAGCATCCATTTGGAAGGCGATTTCCCATCAATTTCCATACCATAAAAACTTATTCATTGACTTGCCAACAGAAACTAACGACATACTTTCTGCTATTCATGATCAAATACCGTCTCATTCTATTTTAATTGCATGGTCGTTAAGTGGGATGATAGCAACGGATTTATGCCTTGCTTATCCGGATAAATATTTAAAACTGATTACCGTTTCAAGTACGCCAATATTTCCTAAAGACAATAACTCAATGACATTTCAACAAAATGCACTGACAGATTTACCCGCGTTAATGAAACACTTTCAACGATTGGTTAATGGAAAAAATCGCGATGTGAGTAAGCGCAATATTTTGCAATCTCACATGATGGATAGTAGTGAATCGCAAACCTTATTATTTTATCTTGATCTTTTAATGCAATCCGATAAACGAGAAGCTTATCATCGCTTAAATCTTCCCGTATTGCATATTGCAGGTGATAATGATTATCTCATTCCCATTGAACATTACACACTCATCAAACAACAATATCCACAACATCGAGTGAAAATAATAGAACAAGCTGGACACATTCCGTTTATCACGCATGAAGATATATTCGTGCAACACGTTCAAGATTTTATTAACGCGAGTGAAACATGAATACGGTTAAGCGCGCGTTTGATCGCGCAGAAAATACTTATGACGAATATTGTCACGTGCAAAAAAAAGTGGGTATGACACTCGTTCATTTGCTAAAAACACATCATGCATCAGCGCATCACGTATTAGATTTGGGATGCGGCACAGGCATGATGACAGCATATTTAGCCTCGCAATATGAGTATCAACAATTTCATGCTCTCGATATTTCAAGCGGTTTGCTGAATAAAGCGCATCAACGTTTACAATCATTGAATATAGCATTACACGAAATGAATTTTGATAATCAACCAACATTCCGCACACCGTTTGATATTATTTATTCCAACATGGCTGTGCAATGGAGTACACACTTACCTTCTTTATTCATGCACACGAATTCGTTGTTACAAAAAAACGGGACGCTGGCTTTTTCCATTCCACTCACTGGAACATTTCATGAATTGCAACCCCACTTTGCTATTCATGATTTCCTGGATGTTGAAACGATTGCAAATCAATTAAAGCAATGCGACTATACGCGCTTACACTATGAAACTGAAACGATTACGCTCACCTTCGTCGACACTATCTCTGCATTAAAGTCTATCAAACACATTGGTGCGAATACGGTCAGTCATCGTATGCAAAAAGGATTAAGCACACAAAAACAGCTTAAACACATTCAAATTAATCAATTAACATATTGTCTTGGTTATTTTATCGCGAGGAAAATAGAAACATGCAATTAAAATTATTTATCACGGGTACTGATACTCATGTAGGAAAAACGTATATCAGTGCTGGCATATTATCTGCATTCAACCAATTGGGTTGGTCTACCTTAGGTGTGAAACCCGTTGCATCGGGTTGCGATATGATTGACGATGCATTGAGTAATGTCGACACACTCGCTCATCAACATCATTCATCGATTAAACTTTCTTTCGAAGAAGTCACACCGTTTGCATTTCTCCCAGCCATTGCGCCACACATTGCAGCAGAGCAAGCAGGCGTTACGTTATCGGTGGCTGAAATAAATAAAAAAACACAAACTGCAATGTCGACTCCTGCAAACGTCAGTGTGATTGAAGGATGTGGTGGTTGGCATACACCGCTTAATAAAGAAGAAACCATGGCAGATTTTGTGATCAGCAATCAATTGAAAGTTATTTTAGTGGTTGGCATACGAGTTGGCTGCATCAATCACAGTTTATTAACGTTTCGCGCAATGCAGCAAGAAGGCGCGGAAGTAATAGGATGGATAGCAAATTGCGTTGATCCTGATATGAAAAATGGTGATGAAAATATTGCAACGTTAAAAGAATGGCTACCAGTGCCATGCTTAGGCGTAGTCGCACATGGTGGGGAAGTGGAGAAAGCGGTGGATGTGAAGTGGATGATGGAGTTGGGGAGTTGAGCATGTAAGCAGGAGTGTCACCCCGCAACCCCTTCATTCCAAAATCATTTCCCCTCACCTTAGGGTAATTCCTAAAAGTCTCTGCTAAATCTGCGTGTTATTCTAAATACATGCAGATAAATTATCTGCGTCATCAAACAACTAACCAAGGGGTTTATCATCATGACAGACCAAAACAAACAAAATCCAAACCAAAATCAATGGCAGCAACAACAAAAAAACAAAAACTTGAATCAAAATCCAAATCAAAGTTCAAATAAATCAAACCCAATGCAACAAGGCACTCGCGACAGCCAAAATAAAACTCAACAGAATAACAACAACAATAAAGACTATAACAGGAAGTAATCTTAAAACCCCTTACTCCATGAGTAAGGGGTTTTTGTTTTTAAATGTTAAAGATCTGGCTAGTTGATTGAACTTGATCAGGAATATTTTTTACTATCACCTCTGCATCTTCATCCAGCCAACCTAAAATCATGCACACTTCTAAACTTCGACCACGATTTTTTTGAGCATGCGCAATAATATCATCAAAATCAGGATTTTCTGGCAACTCCGATTTCTTAATCCATTGTCTCTGTAGTTTTCTGTTATACAAATTTAAAAACGCATCTACACATTCAGACTCTGTTTGATATTGAATGCGTGGTGCATCATCCATGAGATTTCCATTTTTATCTATCCATTTAAGCTGCTTACAAACAGAATAACTACGACTTCCAAGATTATTTTTTGCATGATAAAGAATTTCTTCTATCGTTGCATCATCCGGTAAATTTGACGTTGTAAAAAAAGCATTTTCACGATCTAACCGATGCGCCTGCCAGAATCCAGCATGTTGCCTATCTGCGTAAGAAAATTGACCCTGACGATATGGGTCTAACACCCCATCTTCATCCACCCATCCGAGATCATAACAAACCTGTCGCGTTCGATTATCAGCTTGCACTGCATGAGCAAGAATATCACCTATGTTAGCTTTCTTTGGTAATGTTGTTTTTTGAAATGTTTTACTGTTGTCGTAGTGTTTTTTATATTCTTCCCAGAACACAAATTCATTGATTAAGTTGGCAATCACATCCGCATTATCATGCTTACTAATACGCGCCCATATCGCATAGTCTGCTGGCGTATCGCTATTTTCATCCTCGCTTTCCAGTGCATCTTGTGACAACAACCGCTCAACAATACCAACATGCCCTTTCTGAATGGCTAAATGAAGCGGTGTTTCATTATTTTTTGTGCGCAAGTTGAGAGATGCACCATATATCAATAATGTCCGCACTAAATCCTCATTCCCACTCTCTACCGCAAGATGAAGCGCTGTTTTAGAATCAAGAAAACGAATAGCATCAATATCATCAATATCAACACCAATCATTCCCTCATACCAACCTACCCAGGCAAACTCGTCAACGCTTTTTTCATTATTCATTCTCACAAAATAATGCAGCGGTGTTTCACCTAGTTCAATACATTTTGCGATTTTTACTTTTTTCCATACAAGCTTGATCATCTCCATGCTTTCCGTCTCTAACGCATAATCCAGCAGCGTTTTACCATCAGATGTGCAAGGCTGCTCAAAATAAAAACGGAAAGTAAAAATATTCGGGTTCTCACCTGTGAAAAGAATCTTAAGTAATGTTATTTGTTTTTTTATTATCGCATCATAAAAATAAAATAAAGGGTTGTCAGCGAGATTTCTTACGTTAGCTGCTTCTTCCAGTAAAATATTTTTAGCAGCCATAGATTCGTACACAAACCGATAACGAATGAAATCATTTTCGAGATGCTCATTCAATGCCGATGCAACGTTACTATAACTTTCCTTCAAATCACCCGTATTAACATAATCAATCTCAACTTCCTTTTTCAAAACCAACCGTATCATTTCAATACGTTTCTTTAATGCCAATTCTGTCAGTAATACATATTTA
>Ga0207137_1048_pt1 | contig 31633 bp, 29 predicted proteins | sample Alteio_BWMinHeat_9_FD_153572 | JGI IMG/M metagenome (GOLD analysis project Ga0207137, IMG submission 153572) | Enriched cells from forest soil in Barre Woods Harvard Forest LTER site, Petersham, Massachusetts, United States -... | ecosystem: Environmental > Terrestrial > Soil > Temperate forest >...
GCTCAGCATATTTTAAATCGTGCCAGTTATGTTAACGAGTTTGTAAAAACAAAATTTGTATTTGATGATTCATCAGTTAACAAAGATATGGAATGTTTAAAACTATCTGAAGAAGTCATAGCTATCGAAAAAAGCATTTTTGGTAGTAGGGGATTTCGGGTGCACAAACATGATAAATTTAGTGAACATAGAAACTCTATAGAGAATATAGCTGACAGTTTGATTAGAAATAATTGTGAAATGGAAGATGAGGTTTTACAGTCGATATCGAAACTATGGCTATTAGTGACCTATCATCCGGACTTTAACAATGTGAACGATAAAAATACATACATTCGAGAAAAGTTTGAAATTTTATTCAAAATCTCTCATGATCAGGAGTTCAATCGATTGGTGCAAGAGAACTTTAAGAGAATAAAGGCTTATAATGTACCTAGTTTGCTAGAACTCAGCAAAGAGGATTTGAAAAATTTTGATTCATTATTTTTGGTCAATAATGGACCCTTGAGTCATAAATTGCATAGTCTCAAAGTACCTTTAGATTATGCCGCTTTTGCGCAAAGAGAGATTAATTTTTTACACTATCTTTTTGATAATGGCTATATTTATCCAGAACTCCAAAGACCAATTATAGATCATCTATTTAAAGATAAATATTTTACGTCTCTTTTGGATGGCGCTTGGAAGAAAGCTGACGACAAGCATGGCCATGATTGGATTAGTAATGCGATCACTCAAATAACTAAATTTAAAGGTCAGTCTACTGTTTATCGGGAATACTCTGGTCATGGGTTAGTGTCTCTATTGTTTGTAAGAGAGAGAATTTCTCAACTTTTAGAAAAGAAACACTTCTTCGATGTGCAAATAAAAAGCGCAAGTAGCTCGGAGTTAGGGCTGAAATTGAAGGAGGTTAATGACGAGCTGTCGCGGCTGGAAAATGAGTGGACGACTCTTGTCCAGCAAACTAATCTTACCGATCAGGAAGCCGAGAACTTTAGGAAAGTGTATCTAGAAGAAACAAAAATATCTCAAATGTTAAATAACGGAAAGTTTGAGGGGGATAAATGGTATCCATCAGTCCAGCTCTTTGAAACCGAGGGAGAAAAAGAAGCTCTATATAAGGTTTTAAAAGTAATTTATAAAGATGAACAACAAGTCAAGCAATTGATTGCGAACTTGGAATTTACCGATGAGAGAAGCCCATTGGAAATTCGGAGACAGCTCTTTAGCGCTATTCAATCGTTGAATAAAGCAATTGATTACACATTCTCTTTTCGGGAGAAAATTCAAACGCTGAATGTTGACAAAGAAATTTTAAAAAAGATACTTGGCAAATTACTAAATTTTACTACTCAAGACTACGATCTAGCTTCTCAGCTTGTAAGAGACAGTTCCGTGTTTAGGAACGAGGAGTTTGTTCTATTTGATAGAAAGGGGAGTGTTAAAAATATTCTTGGGAGCATAAAGCGCGATCTTGTTTGGCGTGGGTCTAAGATGTGGATCCTTGGTTTTAAACAAAGTAAAGAATGGGCATCATTTGCCAAGCTTCTTAAAGGCTTTAAACAGGATGCTTCTACTGAAGCCCTTGAATATTGTATTAGTACAATTTCAGAGGATATTAGAGCAATGAATCACCAATATAATCCTCATTTAGAAGCGGCCTTAGACAAGATTATTCAATTTCATTCCGATACTTCATTCTATAAAAAACTTGCTATTTATTATTTGTATTTGTTATCGCAAAATACGTTTAATACCTATCCGTTTCACTATGGCAATAATAACACTCAAATGCGTATTGAAAGTAATACTTTTATCAATTTACTGGCCCCACAGACCGGGCCAGTAGTAACAGGTTATGGGATAGTATCTTTTGCTAGTATAGTGAGTGAAGCAGATCCAGTCACTCCGGCAGCACTTCTCTATTTTCATCAGAACATCTTTGAGTTGAATAGAGAGTCTAACGTAAGCAATGGCCATTTTGATTGGCACTTTTTTAGCCAAGCGGATCGGATTCAAGTAGAAGAAATATTGGTACGCATTTCAAAAGATGCGAACCAAAATACGCAGAATCCTGAAACACAGTGAAAAAAGTAATACTATAGTCATTGACGTGAAGCAGAGATTAGACTATACACAAATGGTTTAATTAATGGCTATTACGCTGGCAAGAATCTTGAACTATCCCTTATAGAGAGACCTGAAGATCGCCCTTCTCGGATGAATATTACACCAGCAATCTCAGGACTCAGGACGATGTTACAAGGTCAAAGCATAAGTACAAAACACGTCTAAGTATTTAAATAAACAGGGGAGACACTTTCATTGTGCGGATAACGAGACATTTTCACTGAGCGACGACAAATATTCATAGTAGCTTGATAAATTATCTTGACTTACTAAATAATTCATGAATATGTGAGGTTGCTAATTAAGGAAATTAGGGACTTACTCGAAGGAATCGGTTTATGAACTGTTCGACTTATATTTTTACCTCTCTAAAACTAGTAAGCTCCATTCTTCTCTTAGTCTTCACTTTCAACTCTTCCAGCTTTGCAGACAGCAAATCTTGCGGAACTAGATGCATTAGTGCAGGCACAAAGATTTTCCTTTATTGTATGGCTCCTACGTCTATCGGGCAATTGATTGTTACCGATGTTTGTGAATGCAAAGGTTGCAGTCAGCTTTGCCCGTCCCATGACCAAACCACCTGTTGTTTGAGATTCGGAAAAAAGGCATCCCTTTGTACAAAATGCGTCTTATGCCCTTGTGCTGCTATTAATTTATGTTGTGCAGCCACCACCGGAGGTATTTGCTATGTAGGGGGTAGCCTCATTGAAGAATGCGAAGGGGACCCTAAAACCCCAGAAGTCAGACCTCCTCCAGCTGTCCAGAGAATGACCCTCGAGGAATGTCCAGACTGCGAATTCAGCGCGAATGAAGATTCAAACTCCGAGTCCAGCACGAATGGAGGTTCAGACAGTGCCAGGAAGCCTGGATGGACATTCTACACAGAAAGTCAGCTCAGACGAAGACTTCGGCCATCGCAGATCTACCCTATCAACTAAGTGACTCCGTCTAGCCAGGGCGGTTCTTTTCCGACCACACCCTGGATCCAAGGATAGTGATCAAAGGTGGAAGCAGTGTATCCTGTCGTAAGATAGAGATTCCGAAATCCGCTCCGACTGATTTCACGGGCAATCACTTCACCCCGAACGTCATTCTCGAGATTCGAATCAATATAAATCACCAGAGAAGGATCGAATGATTCCATGACTTCCAGGAAGTCAGAAGGCTTTGAGAAAATTAAAAGTTTCTTACCGGCTTTCTTTGCAGCTAACTTCCAAGCAATCTGCACCAAGATATCATCGTCAATCAAAACACAATCCATGCAGATCTTTTACATATTTTAAATATAATTGCATCAAAAAATTAGGCTGCTCGCCGGTCAGAGTCCTGATCCTTGATCGAAGGGCGCGAAGCCTTTCCTCGCATCGATACAAGATAATAGATACCGAGAACCACCACTGCACCCACAGTTGCAGATATAAAGCCCGCACCTTCATCTGGCCCATACCAACCCAAAGCCTGCCCAAACCAGCCGGCCAGTAAGGCTCCGAAAATCCCCAAAACAGTCGTGCCAATCAGTCCAATCGGATTTCTCCCTGGCATGACGGCTCTTGCAATTAAACCGACTATAAATCCAAAAAGAACCCACCCTAATACACTCATATCGACGCCTCCTTGTTCGAAGGAGTGAGCTGCAACGATTATACCGCCTTCGCGGAGCATTAATTACAACGTTTTAATAAGAACTGCTGAATATCCTGCTGGGCAGTGAGAACTTTCCGATCTTGATCTAAGGCTTCGTCGACATTGCGGGATTCAACACTCCTCATTCGAATACGGGAGTTGTCGCAAGCCAGTTCCGTAATTTCCTGATATTCTCTTAATAAGGCCAGAGGATAAGGTGCATGCCCCGTTGATGAGTAGAGCTTCGGCCACTTTTCAGAGAGTAAGGGGAAGAGACCGAATTCACTCTTCAGCTCTTTCTCCAGTTGCGCTTTCCAGTCCCCTACCCGATAAAAATCACGTCGAACTTTTTCGCGATCAAAAGAGAGTTCGTTAGAGGAAGTCATTGATTGATAGCTTTCACAGCGTTTCACTGGAACCTTCGCTAGCTTAGACAGCTCCAACCCAATTTGACATTCCACAATCACAGCATCGACTTCGCCACCCTCGCCTTCGATCGCCGCAAAAATATACTTCCCCACTGTCAAAGACGGGTCATAGGGATCAAAGCTAGGACGAGAAGTGGCATGAACCAGTTCGTGTGCCATATCCAGAACCAGCTCCATCTGCGTTTGATCTTCCCTCAGGAAAACTGTGATCTCTCTTTCTCGCTCTTCTTTTCCAGTTTTTGGATTAAAATGCCGTGTTAAAACGGTGTCCGTCCGCGAGGCTTGCCCAAATTTTAGAGTATCAGCCAGGTCGCGAGCATCGGAGAGACTCCAAAGTTTAAGTGCTTTTTGAATGAGGCCTTGTCCCGTCGGAACCTGGGTCAAAAGCCGAATCGCCTTATGAAATCGATCGTCCGCATGAGCGGTCGATGCCACAATCCCCCAGAGAAGACAGAGGAGACCCGACAATAGGATGCGCCCGAGCGGCACGAGGCCCTTCATAGGAAGCTTATCGGATTTTTAGTAGAAGACTAAAGTGCGTGTGATTACGCAGCGATTTTGTCGCCCTTTAAATACGCAGCGAAAATGTCGCCCTAATCCTGCGTTTCAGGGTTAATCTCGTCCCATTTCTTACAAGATGTCCCCGTGTGGGTAATGTAGAAAGCTTTCAGAGTCCCAAGTAACCAATAACCGCAAATAGATCTCTGCTGCACTCCGGACTCCATACGGATATTCGAATGCCTGACAACTTGAGCTCCATCGCTAGTGGCCAGAGTTAATGGATGGAAAAAATTCTTATGAAGATCTCGTTCGATTTTAATCCTATTCCATTTTAAAAAATCTACTGTGAACTCCTTCTCGTCAGAGGAGGAACTATCCGTATTGAGTTTGATCAGATTCTCATATTTAAGACTTTCCTGATCTATTTTAGTATTTTTTAGGACTTCCTCTGCTTTAACTCTTGCCGGCTTTTCAAATACGGTACTCCAATAAAGTTCATTTTTTACTTTTGATTCTTGCGAAACTTGTTGATGACTTTTGACTATCTGTATTTCAAAACTATCCAATTTAGCCAACTCCTGATCTAACTCACTATAGGCTTTCTCAATGGCCTCCTCATTAGACTCTCCTTTAGTATTTTCAAAACAGTCTCTGACTTGATTTTTTAAAACTAAAATATTTTCTCTTCTATAATTAATAATTTCTAACACAGAGTCTTTAAAGCCGTTCTCAATATTTAACATTACTTGAGCACGCTTAGCCTCCTCTTTTAACCTAGGCTTATCATCACCGCTAAATGGATAAATCAAAGTATATATATAAGAAAGAGTACTGGTCATAGTTCCCACCATCGTGGAAACTAAGGGATGGATAGCGAAGGAGGCACCTCCTTGTACAGAATCAATATCTCCACTTGCATAAAGATAATATAAAGCGCTATTTAACTTACCACCTTCATGTTCCAATACGCGAAGTCGTCTTAAAACTTCACCTTCATTGCTATTAAAATGATAATTAAGCGCATTAGCAAAAATAGAGGCGCCTACGATTGCAAGCCCAATCCCAGTAGCTGATGTACTCGCAAAAAATACGGTAGTCGCAGTGCTTAGACCCGTCACAGAAACCAGACCACCCATCGAATAGGCCATACCCGATACAGTCAATACTTGTCCTAGTCTTTGAAAAAGTTTTTCCGTAATTTCTTTATCTTTTTTTTCAATTAACTCTTTGAGATTGATCTTATTAAGATAATTTATACTTTCAATTTCACTATAGATTTCTGTACGAAGTTCACCTATTTGCTTACGCACAATTGATTTCTTAACTTCCTCATTGCTCAATTCCAATATTTCAAACAGGATTGAAAATCTAATTTTGATAAGGTTTCTGACAAGTTCTTGATCTTTTTTAGCCTCCGGAGCCGGAATACTACTACCCGTAGGATACGAGGGCCCACTCACTCTTTGGATCGCTTCCGAACATTTTCTATCTAAGGGTGCAGCTCCCGGACTTGCCTCTTTTTTTCCTTCCAAGTCTGACCTTTTCGGCCCTGAGGCGTGACTGACGAAGGAGCTTCCAGATATAAAACAGAGGATTGCGAACCCAGAGAACAAGGAACAGAAACCCGTCACATAAATGCGCTTATTTGTCACTCGTATGATCCACCCTCTATTTCTATGATATTACAACTGACTTATCTTTCGACAGTTTAGTTCAAGAATAGGCTACGCCCGAATCCATAACTCATTATAATTATAAGACTTTTAAAAATGACGCCAGGCATAATCTTTGCTTTATACAAGGAAAGTTGCGGAGATCTCCCCATCACCCCCTCGCTATGATACAGGAGCAAGTGAATCGAGGAGACGTAGCTTAAATTTAAAACTCTCGGTAGAAGGGTAAAGCAGTATGCGTCACTCAAAACTGAATCTCTTAATCTCAGCAAGCTTGATCACGCTCAGCCTCCCTGCATTCGGGAACCTCCCTTCTCAAGTCAGTGAAAACTTGAATCAGCTTGCAACGAAGCTTAAAAACTGGGGTTTAGTCAATACAGGTGCAAAATCGGATATCGGTGCCGTAGATGCTTGGAAAATCGAAGAGGGGAATCGCAGTATCGTAGTAGCCGTCATTGATACAGGAATCGATCCGAAGCATAAATCCCTGTCCGGAAATATTTGGCGTGATCCAAAAAATAAGAAAATGGACATCTATGGTTGGAATTTCGTGTTGAACCAACCCAATCCCGTGGATGAGCACGGTCATGGAACTCACGTAGCCGGAATCATCGGTGCACTACTGGACCCTCAAACCGGCGTCAGTGGAGTTGCTCACCGAGTTTCAATCATGCCTGTGAAATATTATTCAGATAAGAATTCTGGAGCAGTGAATTTAGATAACACCATCAATGCTATCAATTGGGCGATTGATCATGGCGCAAATATCATTAATTATAGTGGCGGCGGTCCTGAGTTTTCTGAGAAGGAATATCTCGCCATAGCAAGAGCCGAATCTCTGGGCATCACTTTCATCGCTGCAGCAGGAAATGAAAATCAAGACACTGACATTAAAGCGAACTCTTACTACCCGTCCTCCTACAAGTTGAGCAATATTATTTCTGTTGCTGCCAGCAACAGGAACAATGACTTAATTCCGACATCAAACAAAGGAAAGGAAACCGTGGATGTCGCTGCACCGGGTGATGAGATCTACAGCACTCTCCCTGGGGGGAAGTTCGGAAAAATGTCTGGAACCTCGCAAGCGACGGCCTTTGTGTCCGGAGCGGTAGCCTTGCTTCTGGCTCAAGATCCATCTTTAACCCCTCAAAAGATTCGGGAAATTCTGATGACTTCGGTGGACCGTTTTCCGCAGCTTTACGGCAAAGTAGGAAGCGGCGGACGAATCAACGTCCATAAAGCGCTGCTGATGCTCAAAAACAAGAAGACCGATTCTACTCAGATTTTGGCTGAACGCCCCTTTCCTTTTCAAATTTCCCCGATCAGAGCCTTTGAATAGCTGACAGAGGGCGAGATTAAGTCTAAGATCTGATTCCATATGAATCTTAAATCGACCCGCCCCACTGCTAAAATCTGGGTACCCGATTGGCTGACTTTGATCTCTGGACTCTTGATCGTTTTTTCCTTTCCTCCCTGGGATTTTTGGCCACTCATCTGGGTCTGTCTGATTCCCTGGTTTGCTGCTTTGACTCGGGCAAAAACTCTCAAGGTCGCAGTGATTCAAGGGTTCTGGCTCAGTTTCATCATGTCCTTGGGAGGTTTCTACTGGGTCGCGTTTGTCCTGCAAGAGTTTGGGAACCTACCCTGGATTCTAGCATTTCTTGGGCTCCTTCTTTTCTGCTGTTTTGGGCAACCTCAATTCATTCTCACCGCTTACCTATTGAAAGCACTCGAGACCCGAAAAAAACAGCCGCACCCCATTTATCTGGCGATTACCCTCTCTTTCTTTTACGTAGGCATCGACTGGATTCTGCCTAAAATGTTTATGGACACTTTGGGACACGCCTTTTATTTAGCCCGGCACCTCAGACAAATCGCAGACTTGGGTGGCGCTTGGCTCCTGAGTTTTATGGTATTTTTGGTCAATTATGCGCTTTGGGATTCTTTCCAGGCTCTCCAAAAAGAAAAACGATTCCGTTTTTCAGCCCTGCTCGGAACCGCTTTCTGCGTCGTAGTCCTGGGATGGAGCTACGGATTTTATCGCTACCGGCAAGTCACTCAAGAAGTTGCCCATGCCCCCCATGGAATTCAGGGTGCGGCTATCCAAGGAAATATTGGAGATTTCGATAAAATTGCAGCAGAGCGAGGAGTCAGCGGTGCGGCTACGAAAGTGATCAGTGTATTTACAGACCTCACTGACCAGGCATTGCAAATGCGCCCGCGTCCGGACTTTGTCGTTTGGCCAGAAACATCTTATCCATCGACTTTTAGGAACCCTCACTCTCTGACGGAGGTCCGTCTAGATCACCGCCTTGAACAATATGTCCGATCCCTTGATGTTCCTTTGCTTTTCGGAGGGTATGATCACGCGCAAGGCAAGGATTTCAACGCCTTCTTTTTTCTATCTCCGCAAGGGGAGCTCCAGACCTATCATAAGAACATCCTTCTCCTTTTCGGCGAGTACATCCCCGGCGCCGAGTCCTTTCAGATTCTTAAAGATACCTTTCCTCAAGTGGGTAATTTTGGCAGGGGAATTGGACCGGACGTCCTCACCATAAACACCGGCCGACCCGAGGTCGGTTCTGTGAAAGTCGGACCGATCATTTGCTACGAAGCGTTATTCACAGATTATGTAGTAGAAGCAGCCCGCAAGGGAAGCCAACTCATCCTCAATATCACGAATGACTCCTGGTTTGGATCTTGGGGTGAACCTCAACTTCATCTCGCTTTGACTGCCTTTAGAAGTATTGAAACCCACCTCCCCATGCTCCGGGCCACCAATACTGGAATTTCTACGCTGATTTTGCCTGATGGCGAAATTACTCATTCCACAAAAATCGATTCGAAAACGATTCTCAATGTTTTCATTCCACTCACGCCTCCGATTCCAACACTGATCAAAGAGTGGGGAGATTGGTTCGGACCTTTTTCTTTGCTGATTGGGCTGCTTGGACTTGCGACTTTAAAGCTCCGCAATGCGGGAAAATCACGAAGGAGATAGACCTCTCCATGACTTCCTTCATTAGTGAACAACATGCATGGGAACAGTGCCCAAACTAGTTAAGCCAAGTTCTTGACGGCCACGGCGATACCTGTCCACGAGATTAGAATCGTGGGTCGGAAAAGATTCGAGGATTTCAATCTCCTCTTGATCGTCCGTCTCCTTGGCAACAATCACATACCAAACGCCCGGCTTTTCCTCGGAATAATATCGAATGAAGTGGAAAAGCTTCAGTCCCATTGAATCCTTAGTATGACGACTCCAGATTTCATCCGGACTATCTAACGTTTCCTCAAAACAACTTTGATACAAAACATATTCATGAGTCGGGATATCATCGGATCGACGTTCCTGAACCAATTGCGCACGGAGAGTTTCCTCTTCAGTCCAGGCTTCAGCCAATCCATCGATCTGTTTAATCGGCGCCACATTCTCTTCACCCGAGACTCCCGAGACTCCGTGACGAACACCCTTTGACTCTCGGCTCTTGAGCTCAACTCGTTCACCCTTTCGGTAATGATTGACCATCGCCGCATTTCGGGTAGGAAAGGCCAGATAAAGAAAACTGGGCTCCCCTCTCAAAAATAAACAAATACAAATACACCATATCCGTTTATTTTCGGGCTGAAATTCAGAAATCAGGGTAAATCGAAAATCTCCAGTTAAAGTCTTCTCCCGCCAGATTTCATCCGGCTCCTGTAAAGTAATCCAGCGGAGGTGGGCTAAACTTTCCCTCTCATCTCCTGATAAATCACGAGGGGAAAGTCGACGGAAGTACTCTTTTTCCAACCGTGCGATTTCAGGGGAGAAATATCCGGCAATACAAGACTCTGAACAGAATATCCGTCCGATCTCTTCCTCTACAAAGAGCGCTCGATCAGATTCCTCTAGAAACTTTGAACAGTTCTGACAGGTGTCCTTTTCTGCCTGGGCTCCCACTCTCGGGCGTTCGGCAGGCACTCTAGACGACGCTTTGGATGGCTTCCCATAAGGGGAGGCCGACTTACCTCGGCTTCTCTTGCGTCGCTCTACGGCTTTTCTATTCGATGCGCGCTTCATCCCTAAATTGTACCCGGGACTTCCGCGTAGAGTCAAACTTACTCCGTGTCAATTTTGACAACGTGGCAATTTCTGCAATCTTGCAACCCTTTTGATGGACCCTTATTCTTAATAGAAGTGGTTTCTCAAGGATGAGAAACCGTGTTTAGCCCAGGAAGGGGAAATCTCTTGATTTACATTACTAAAAATCAATTAAGCCAAGTCGAATATCTGATTGATCAATCCATACAAGGGAACCACGTACTTTTTGATTTAGACACTGTGCGTAAGGTATTTTGGAATGGACCCACACCTTTCTCGCCACCTCTTACAGATGAAGATGCCTACTCTGTGGAACATCATCTAGAAAGACTCATTTCCCAACCCAGCCTCGGTGAAAAGCGAGCGTACCTCGAAGCCCTCGATTCAGAAACCTATGAAAAAGTCGTTAAAACTTACTTTAATATCGTTGAAAACAATATTTATGAAAATCTTGAGGTCAGACACTGATGCCTGTTTCTTCGATCAACTCCTCCAATAACTCGTCAACTGCCAGGGAAAACTCAGACGTAGTCCAACGGCAGGCCCGTGACCAGATTGTAGCGGCCGAAAAAGCAGTCACAAATGCCCAGCAAGAAGCCGAATCAACCATCAATCAAATCAAAGACAAATACGAGAAACAGGAACTGAACGAACTGTCCCGAGAGGAAGCCAGCCTGGATGCTCAAAGAAACAAAGGCTATCAGCAGCTTCGAGATCTCAAACGCACTCAACAAGAGGAGATCAGCCGCGTCAGAAAAGACGGAGAAAATGAACGGTCCCGCTTGGGAAACTATTATCGGGACAGCATTTATAATCAAGAGAGTGACGGAAGAAAAGCACTCGATGATCTCAAATCCACAGATGCGGCCAGAGTCGACTATGAGCGAAAAACTGGCAACGATTTAGTCGATGACGTAAAGAGTAAAAACACGATTCAGCTCAATCAACAAATTCAGAATTCCGAAATAAAACGGAACGAATTGGAAGAGTCCTCCCGTAGAGATCTGGAAAGTAGAAAGCTGAACTATCAAATTGAAAATGAAAAAAACCAGGAGCTCTTTGAGCAAAAACACCAAACCATCACTTCGGAACATGACCAGATTCTGGAGCGTCTCAACGCCAGCTCAACTTCAAAGCTTCATGAAATCAGACGGGACACTTCAGAGAAATTAGCTGCTTATGAAGCAAGACAAAAAGACCCTTTCTATAAATTGATGAGTTTCCAATCGGACCTTCAAGAAACCGGCGACGCCTTTGTCCTGACCGCTAAAATCCCAGCCCACGAACAAAAGCATTTGAACGTGTCAGTCTCTGGGAATCATCTCATCTTATCGGGCTACCGAAGCAATCAGGAGAAATTAGAGGTAGAACCCGGTCGAACTCAGGGATCAGCTTCTTATCAAACCTTTTTTGAAAAATTTCCACTCAATTGGCCTGTCGATGCTCAACGGCTTAGCCGCGAGTACACCAATACGGAAGTGATTATTCGAGTTCCGAAAAAATCTGACACCTACCAGAGACCCACCGCGGCAGCACCCGTTTTGGAAAGGGGTCGATTCAATGCGCCGGCCTTTCCAGAGAACTTACCTCAGATCGACCCTAATCTAGGACAACTCCAACCTGACTCTGCGCCTAGAGTGAGTGTTCCCCATCCTGGGTCAGGCACTTTGAGTTGAGTCATTTAAAACTATTCGTGAACCAGGTCCTCAAGCTCCTTCAAAACAAAACGAAATCGGGCTTGCAGTTCATTCAGATTTTTTAAATTCTTCTCCATCACCGCTACTGCTTCAGGAGACTTGATCCGTGGAGCAGGAGGTGGCTTAGGGGTAGCTTTAGGCGAAGGAGGATGCCCCTTCCCGTCAACTTGGACCGGGATATAGGGATTGACCCGAATCGGCCCTTGTTTTGGATGATTCAGATCTTCGGCTTTGATGACGATAGAACTCATCCCTAATTTTGCTGGCTTTTTCTCATTAGCATCGTTTTGAGGCGCATGAATCCGATAGAGATTCGAATGGACATACTGAATTTTCTGACTTTTATCACGATTAGCTGACATAACTGTCTCCCCTAACTTTGAGTTATAGTTCCGCTGACGAGTGATTACTTAGCAACGGCTATGCCTAATAGTGCTAAAACAGGATACTTACTTAAGTATTGAATATTAAATAAGCTTTAAAGCTTAAGACTCAATCATAACTGACCAATTAATAGTCACACGACAATAAATTTTACTTATTTCTCCGACTTCCGCCGATCCACAATCCCACGAACCACACGAATCGCTGATTCAGCGGCCCCATTGGAATGGGTCCCTTCCGTAAAATCTCCTGCAAAGTAAACTCGTCCAAAGGGCTTTCTCATTTCATCTGACAGCTCATCAAAACGAGATCTTCCCACAGGCCACGAAGCAATCGCTCTGGGATGATAGGGATAAAACTCAAAAGACTTGATCCACTTTTCAATACCAGGCCACAGCTTTTGCAGGCTTTGAGTGAGTTCGATTCTGATTTGATCTGCAGATCCTGTTCGAAGATTGAAGCTTTCCGCCGAGCCTCCGGTCACCAGCAAATTGAGCAGAATCGTCCCTGATTCTCGAACTGCAGCACTTCCACCATAGATCACACCCAAGGACCCATCTGTCAAAACGGGGAGAATACTCTGCCCCCGCACTGTCCAAAACTGGGAGGCTGCTGGATCAAGCTTTACGTGTGCGGTAAAGTAGGATCCCCAGGTTTGAGTTTGAATGGCCTGATTTTGCAAGGGCGTCAAAGGGGGGTCAAACTGAATTTCCCGAAGGCGAAAGAGGGGCACTGTCGTAACCACATATCTTCCGTGATATTCAGTTTCTTGAAAATTGGAAAGATCAGTCGCGGTGACCTTCACTTCATTTGGCTGAGATTGAATAAAGCTCGCCTTGGTGTTCACACGAATATTCTTGTTCCCAATTTGATCTGCAAGTGCGTTCACCAGTTTTTGATTTCCTCCATCAACGTGATAGGAGCTCAAACCCGGCCCCGAGAAAATATGCCACTCCGCAACACCCTCCAAAGCACTGATTTGCGTCCAGGAGGTTCCGTATTCAGGTTCGGATTGAATCCGCACAAAATTTTGAAGCTTGGCCGAAAGACCACTTTCCTTTTTCATCCAGTTCGAAAAAGAAATGTTCTTCAGTGCCGACATTTCAGGATCACGATGATTCTGAAGAATCCTCTGATAAGAGTGAACCATCCTTTGATCCCACTTTTGAAACAGTTTCAGATCCCTCTCAGAGAACTGAGAAGCTAAGAATCCAGCGCTCGTATTTTGAACGAACGGTAGGAGTTTTCCCTGAGAGACAAAACTGGAAAACGCAGAAGCCGCTTTTTCCACAGGGAGCTTCAACTCTCGAATGATGTCTACAGTGGGATTATCCTCCCAAAATTCTTCCAATCCGACTTCAGCAGAGATTTGTTCCGGATAACTGGCCGTCCTAATCCGTCCTCCGATGTGGGGCGACATTTCCAAAATTTTGTAAGTGAGGCCAGCCTTTTGCAACCGATAGGCAGTGCTCAATCCGGCAAGCCCTGCTCCTACAATAATAACGTCGACAGTCTCTTTGGCGCAGGCGGAGTTTATCAGAATCACTCCGAATAGCAGGCCAATCATCGACTTAAAAAACCCCAAATGAAATCGCGACCTCATAAACCCCTCACAATCAATTCGTGTTGGTTACCATGTTCTACTGAAAAGACCAACGAATTGAAAAAGGGAATTTTTTAGCTATTTTTCGCGGTGATTCTGTCGACTCCGAACATCGCGCTCAATCTGCTCGGCCATTTTGATTTTATCCGGATCTTGAAATTCTTGTTTTGTAAATTGATGCGAATGGTAAACGGAAGTGCTATAACCATGATTTACTAATTCTGCTCTCATGGCGGGCATCGTATCCACACGAGAAAGTGCCAAATACTTCAACAAATAAGGACCTTCCCATCCCGACTTTCGGATCGCCAAACCATAGAAGGTCAAAGGAATCCAGTGAACACCTTCTAAAAGGTCGACGGCATTTTCAGCTTCAACAATGGGGTTTTCCTCGCCCTTATAGAGACTTCCTCTCAGATGAAATCGACCTTTTTTCTTAACATTGACCTCAGCTTCAATCAGCAAGGAGCCAGACTCGATCCGATCGCGAAAATGATGCGTCAGCACTACCAGTGGTGATGAAATATTAAAACCAACATTGGCTTTTACCGTCTTATTCAATAGCTTCGAATGAGCTTCAATAATTGAAGTATAAGCACCGTCAGTTCCCTCTGGTATTTTAAATTCGACCCGATAGATAGATTCACCTTCCCTGGCTTTATCAAATTTCAAATCGGGAATGATCACTTCTTTTCCACCTGGACTGAGCACAGACATGTGAAAATCAGCAGAAACAGACTTGCCGTTTGAATCCTCCATTTTTGCAAATAAAACTACCGGCTCATAAGAATTGAAATCGACTTTCTGTGACCAGACCGAGAGGAGCCAGATTTCTTTTTGGAGATGATCATCCGCATCCTCCCGATTGAGTTCAATCTCGACCTGATTGGGATAAACCTGATAGGGTTTCGGCACCGGATCACTTTCGACACTCAGAATGGGAGAGCTATAGGGCGGATAGATCGCTTGGGATCGATACTCTTTCGCCGTATTCATTTCCGCTTGAATTGAGTCGACACGAACCGGACTTTCCGCTGCCTCCTCGGGAGTCACTTCCTTATCTCTCATATCGGGTAGAGAGACTTCATCCCGCTGCAGTCTAGGCGTTTGAATCGGCCTAATATCGACTACCTTAAAGGTATAGTCTTTCCTACCTAAAAAGTGAAAAGCTGCAGCTCCCAAGACCACTAAAGCAATACCGGCAACCAGGACAATCGATTGCCGCTGATTCTCTGTTTTTTTTCTTTTTGGACTTACTTTTTTCTTTTTACTGGCCGGCATTACAAGCTACCTCTTCTAAAAAACTTCCATTTTCCAAGCAAGAACTCCCACCGGGAACTCCCTGAGTATGCCTCTTTCCGTGGTAAATATCTCGCCTTTGATCCGCGTGATTTTCTTCCGACCAGTTCATATTAGAATAGTTTCTAAACCCCCCCATATGGCCCATGGGCGAATTTTCACAAAGGGGCAGATCATAGAAGGGAAAACGCTGGGTACGAACTTTAATGCGACGATTAGCATTAGGATCCCCGTTGCACGCGAACGCGGTTGCAACAGAGCTCACTCCATCATCATTGCCTCTTAATAAAAGACTCGAACCCATCGAATTCCAACCCGTATAGAGTCGGACTTCCCTCAGGGGAGCACTCATATAGTGCGACACTTGATAGTTAGGCAAGGTTTGCAGCCATTCCGTTCCGTGATCCGGGTGAGAAAATGCCCAGGTCAATACATTCAAGAGCATATTATGGGAACCTTGCATAATCAGATCCGCGACAGCCGTGCCAATATGAGGTGTACCCACTGTCATGACATAGCTGATTTTGGATGTAACTTTATCAAACGGAGCTCCCTTATAATTATAATAGGGGGAAGATGGCACGGCATTTCCGAGAATGTAATCCATCACGACACCGCCCATGCTGTGGGCCACGACAATATATTGAGTCGGAGCTCCCTCGGTTTCAACAGGACATGACCTCGTCCCACCCAAATCAGGAAGTCCCTGCATCGCACGTTCAATTTGTTTGGAAACTTCGACCGCACCGTTGAAATAAGAATCGGTCGCATCATATCCTACTAAAAAAGCATGATGATAACCATTTCGAGTAGCAGCAGCAACACCATCTCTCACCGGTCCCGATTCCATTCCAAGCTTATTCGTCTCTTTGCCAATCCAGTAAGATTCCACGGCATGATAATTTTTTACTGTTTCTTGATCTGTCCGATGACCGTGTACAAAGATGAGACACTTGGGGGCGGCCTGACCTGAGAATGGAAATAACGTTATAAAAATGACGGTAGTCAAAAAAAACGATAGGATTTTATCCATTCATCAATGGTAAATGGCTTCGAAGTGGATTTAAACCACAATTTAAAGAACGCGAATTTAATCGGAGTGCTTTTTTCTAGACTTCAGATTCACCTGAACTTTGAATTCAATTTCATTCCTACTTAAAATCTCTTCGACCAATGCGACCGGATCTACTCTTTCCATGACTTGAGAAATCATTTCTCTGGAAAGAGTCTTGAGGAATTCGTCTTTACTCTTACTTGCAGAATCCAAAACAGCAGACAAGAGCTCTTTAGGTAATTTAAATTCAGAAACCAGTCCTCTGAGACTTTCCTCGGTAAGAAAAAAAGCCCCCACTCCCACCGTGAGGACTTTTTTCATCATTTCTGCGGCTTTGTTCTGTAAATCATCCTTAATCATCCAAATGCGCGAGAAACCTTGGCCTTTAGGCCGAGGTGGGATAGCTCGGCACGCGAAGCGTGCCCCTGGTTCCCGCTTTCCTTTTCTTGTTTTGCTATCAATGAATAACTGTATCCATCAGCTCGCCAGATGAGTCGGCAGTGCTGATAGGACACTCCTTGAATTAAACCCTGGGGAGTTTGTATATTAAAACTCCCCGTAGCTCGAATGGCTACTCTTCCCTGATGATTCCCTTTGTGACGCCCTGAAGGGACTTGGGCTTGAACTGTATCGCCCGTTTGAAATCCATAGACGGATTTTCTTCGCATTAAATATCCTCTTGGAAACCCATACTTTGTTAACCGGGTCCTCTGATAACTGCCTCTTCCTGTGCATTTAATGGCAAGAGTGGGACGTTGCCAGGCCTTAAGCTCGTCTACTTTTCCTACGCACGCCGCATCAAGTGCATGTGTTTTTGGAATACCCAATCGGCGCCGATTGAATTTAGTTCGTCCACCTGATCCCACTTCAACAGGCAATCCTGTGGCTTTCAGTTTTTCAAACACTGCCCATCGAGTGCTATTCACTGCGGCTGCATCTTTTAAGGGAGTTTGAAGCCTCTTAAGAATACCAGCCAACTTCTTGGGTTTCTTTTTTAGAAACTCCTGAATACTTTGATTTCCTTTAGATTGGTTACACGGACGGCATGCTAGAGTTAAATTGTTGACTCGATTGGATCCTCCCTTGCTTCTCGCTATAATATGATCAATGTCCAATCCGATGTTTTCAGCCTCACAATAAGTGCACTGACGACCCCATTTTTCCAATAAGTATTCTCTGATCTCATACCCTGCAAGAGTGCCCTGTTGATATTCAGCTTCACTGATCTCTGGATTTGTCATGGACTGAGTATCAAATCGAACGAGTTCCTGGCTGAGATGAGTAATCGGTGCGAGATGAGAAAATCGATTTACCCAAGACATCAAAGAGTCTACTCGGTGCTTTAATGAAGGGGCAAGCCAGCCTTGAGGACGTGTACGATTTAAAAAGCGTGGAGCACGATAACGTGTATTTCGATTTCTCCGAGCTCGTCGCAGGGAGGCTCGACTCATCATTCCATCTCGAATGACCTGACCTCTATGGATCAACTCCACTAGAAATAAAACACTCGAGGTACGTTTGACCTCTTTCGTATCTAAATCTTCTTTTTCAAGCTCACGAGAGATTGAAATCCCTGTAGATTTACTCCCTGGATCTGTACTCAAACGAATCGGCTGTAAGGTCCCGTTTCTTCGATCTTTCAGTCGAATGGTAAACGGCTCCATCCGTACCACCACAGCTCTCTTCCGTGAAAGGAGTATGCGTGCTCGTCTTTCTGTACACGGCATCAGGGGTTTCTTATTCTTACTTAAAACAAAAACCGGCATTCAAACGACTCCAATAAAATGACCCTTACGGGTCCTTGTAACGCTGGGCTTGACCCCAATCTCCCCTCGACACTGTTGCAACACAGTTTTTTCAATAACCCACCGTTTCGTACCTTACCCTTGGCTTGTCTACTTAGGTTACTTTTAGAGCTACGAACTGAGGAAGCATTCGTAGGTAAGTCTTTTTACTTTGTTACATATATGGACCCGCCGCCGATACAAGCAAAAATTTATTCTTTTTGACACCCTCAGGTTTAAGATTGCTGCCATATATTCGGCTTCTTTTTGAGGAGTGTTCCTCGAGCCATGATGGAATTTGCTCTCTCTTTCCTTATCAACGTATCGGCTTTTATTGAGCCATTGCAACAAACAGGTTTTAAGAGAGATGGTCTTACCGATCTTGTCATCAAGTTTAATTTTTCACTCGCAATCTGTGACGTGTTTAAAGTTTACATTCTGTATATTTTTTTATTTACGCTGCCATCTTGTATTCTTCCTTTTTTGCCAAAAGAGCCCAAATCACCCTTGCGTTTTTATTTGCTAAGGCGACAGCTGTTTTGTTATTTCCTTTAGTTGTGACTTTGTTGCTTATCCATTTACTCCTTGAGTCCTCCTTCAGAGGAGCTCGATAGAGTGCGGACTTTGCACCCAGGATAAGAAGCTTTCTGATATAAGAATCTCCCCGTTTGGTGATCCCAAGAAGTACTGTTTTCCCACCGCTTGAGTTTTGCCTAGGCACCAAGCCTAACCAGGCTGAAAACTGCCTGCCGTTTTTAAAGCTCCGTGGATCTCCTATAGCCGCAATAATGGCTGTAGCGGTTATTTGTCCTACGCCCGGAATCTTTTGTATTCTTTGAGCTTCATGGCTGGCCTTGAAAATTTCGTTAATTTCTTTATCGTACTGCTCAATTCTTTCATCCAGAAGCTTTAACTCATCTATCAAGGATCGAAAAACTTTCATACTCAAAGGGGTTAACAGCTCAGTTTCATTTTCCAATATTTCTGGCAATAACTTCATGAGTTTAGAAATACTTTTTGGAATTACAATTCCATACTCATGGAGTAATCCGCGGCACTCGTTGCTCAATGCAGTTCGGCTCCTTATTAGCCTCTCCCTAATTCGATGAAAGTTTTGAATGTCTTGTTGCTCTTTTCTCTTAACAGGAACAAAACGCATACTTGGTCTGAGCGCAGCCTCAACAATTGCTTCAGCATCGTTTGCATCATTCTTACTTGACTTGACAAATGGTTTTACAAACTGAGGAGAAATAAGTCTTACCTCATGCCCCATTTCCAGAAATCTCCTACCCCAGTAATGAGAGCCGCCACAAGCCTCCATCGCTATAATACAAGGAGGAATATTGGCTACAAAAGCCAGTAACTCAGCTCGACGCATCTTCTTTTTCATCATTACTTTCCCTCCTTTATCAGTTGCATGAAGCTGAAAAACTTCTTTTGCCAAATCAATAGCCAATACGCTAAACTCCTTCATCGGACCCTCCTGCTGAATTCGAATGATCGTTAATATTAAGTTCGACCATTCTGGCCCTTGGAGGCCTTTTTTTCAAGCTGGCGGGTCCATTCCATTAACGTAGATTAGATTTCTCCTTTCTTAGTCTGGTCAATCCAGGCTCTCAGATTACTCTTCAAGCCTCGGACTTTAGTCCGGGGTGATTGACGAACGTCCTTGTTTAAGTTTAAGTTTATGTTTAAGTATTCTTAGCTTGCTTTTCAAAACTCTTCACCATTCCGGGAAGATTACCCTTCACAAGACGGTTCAGGATAAAGCCAGGAACTGGAATTTTAAATTCCACTTCGATTGCATAAAGCACATCGCTCTTTCCGGCACCGGTAGGTTTCAACACCCATTTGCCATCGTTTTTCTTAAACAAGTTACTCTCGACCAAGCTCCATTCCACAATCCCATTCTCGGGATCCTCTTTATGATCAAGTGTGTAGTGAATATCTTGGGACATCATGCTGATGTGATATTGAACCCGCACACTTCCGGGAATCCGTTTCTCGATGTTGACAGAGGCGCACCCCTCCACGAATTTTGGATAATCCTCATAACGCGTAATGGTCCCAAATAATTTATCTTTATCGACCGACAAAACTTCATGAAACTCAGCTTGAGCCATTTTTAATACCTCGGTTTACGATCAAAATGATGATCTGCTTCAATAAATCGAACTGTTCCCGATTCGGAGCGCATCACAATTGAATGGGTTTGTGCCCCTCCACTGAAGAAGCGAACTCCATTTAAGAAAGTTCCTGGCGTGACACCCGTAGCACAAAACATCACATTTCCCGAAGCCAAATCATGAATTCCGTAGACTCGATCCAAATCTGAAATTCCCATTTTCTTCGCTCGCTCGCGCTCAGAATCATTTCGGAACAGGAGCTGACCTTGAAAGTCGCCCCCCATACATCGAAGTGCTGCCGCTGCGATGACGCCTTCAGGCGCACCTCCGGTCCCCATCAAAACGTCGACTCCAGAATCCTTTTTACAAGTAGCGATAGCCGCGGAAACGTCACCATCTCCAATCAGCCAAATTCTTGCGCCGGCTGCTCGGACTTCAGCAATCAGCTCTTCATGTCGCGGACGATCCAAAATAATCACGGTCAAATCCTCTACGTGACACTTTTTAGCCCGAGCAATATTTTTTAAATTTTCAGTTGGGGTCGCGCGGAGATCAATCGCCCCTTTAGCATCCGGCCCTACTGCGATCTTTTTCATATACGTATCTGGAGCGTGAAGAAATTTACCTTCTTCTGCGATCGCAATCACAGACAAGGAGTTCATCCCTCCTCGAGCGCAAATAGTAGTTCCTTCCAATGGATCCAATGCAAGATCTAATTTAGGTCCTCCCCCCTTCCCTACTTTTTCGCCAATAAAAAGCATGGGAGCTTCATCTCGCTCACCCTCTCCAATCACTACCCGTCCGTCAAATTCGATCGAATTCAACATCCGTCTCATGGCATCAACAGCAGCATGATCCGCGGCCTTTTCATCACCGCGACCCATCATTCTGGCACTTTCAAGGGCGGCAGCCTCCGTCACACGAACAAACTCTAACGCGAAATTTCGATTCATCCAAATCACCTTTCAAAATGGCGAACACACCAGCTTTTTAAGTCCTGAGAAAGGTTAGAACTCATGATTACGGTTTTTGCAATGCTCAACTTAAGAGGATCGGGGGTTGGATCTTCCTGAAGTAAGAGCGTCTCCAGGCGAAAAATCCCTCGTACTTCGCTCCGCACGTCCGATATTTTTGTGCGGCCTGTGGTCAATCCTTGGTCTCTTTCCCATTGGATATAGGTATTTAAAACGTAGAGTGAAAGCTTTGAATACTGGCCGTCCGTCGAACGTTTTAGGAGCAAATCAGTTCCTGAGGGGCCGTGATACCAAAGGGTGCTCATTTCTGTGGACGGTATAGGCTTGAGATCCTCCCCCAGAAGTTTCGGATCTAAATAATGAGAGAGGGTTCGAGCTGCCTCTGAAGAGAGATTTTCAAATTCGCATCCAATCCGGTCCAGTCCCCGATTCCTAATCCTGGCCTGAATCGGATATTTTTCGCGCTTCAAGTTCAGGACGCCCTCAATTAAAAGTCCTACAGAAAAAAACTGGATATCCTCTCGATCCGAACACCACAATCCCATTCCGTTCTGTGAAAGATCGGTGACGGAAAAAATTTTATGAGTATCATTGAACCGAAACTGCTCGGATCCTAAGCTTAAACGAGGGAGTTGCCTCCGCTCTTCTCTGCCTTGAGAATGGCCTTTAGAGACGTCCTCGAGGTTGGGGGAGTTCTTGTTGCTTTCCATTGCCAGCTCCTTTATCCGTTCTTTTTTCAGATTCAATGTAAGATCTCATTTTTCTAGCGGTAAACTCAAATACAATCTCCGCCCCTCTCTCGATGACAAATTTCGGTGGCCAGAGCTTGCCTATCTGTTCTCCGGTAAAATAGACTGCGGAGCCTTTTTCCCCCAGGGATTCGAAGTAAATATCCCCCTCTAATCCAGAGAAATGCCCATCCACTATTTGATAATGAACCCAACGATTCATCACTTGCTTAAATAAAACCTCGGACCGAAGTTTAAAGCTCCAGATTCCCCCTTCAATTTTGAGACGATGGTCCTTCTCAGAATACTGAGCGCGATCGACATAGGGAATCAGCTTGGAATAGAGCGAGTAGTTCGTAATCACTTGGCGCACCTGCTCTATGCTCGCTCCGACCAACATCCCAGCATAAAAGGAATATTTCTTTAAAGGCACAGCAGCGGGTATGTCCTGGAGGTTGGCGTTAACAATGATTTCCTTGTCATCCAACATCCGTTTCCAAAGCCCTGGCTTTAATCGAGACGCAATCGGAGGAGGAGTCATTTGTGTATCGCACCGCCCCAAAGACAAACCCCAGAACAGGAAACATCCACTCCCGATACTCACCCACTTCGTGAAACTCTTCATCAGAAATGATTATAAACAAATTTAAGGTGTTTATCCTAGACAAACCCCCCCCGACTCCCAATACTTATAATAGAGTGCAACCGAACGATGATCTCACCTTTAATACGACTCCAAATATCCTCACTTTGATCCGAATTATTTTTGTTCCGATCGTAGTAGGGCTCCTTTTCCTCAAGGACCCACGATGGGATGTGGTGGCGGCTCTTGCCTTTGGAGTTGCGAGCATCACCGATTATTTTGATGGGTACATCGCCCGATCACAGAAAATCGAAACTGTGTACGGCAAACTCATGGACCCTCTGGCAGACAAATTCCTCGTCGTTTCTGCTCTCATCATGCTTCAACATATTGGAAGAATTCATCCGGTAGTCGTCATCCTCCTGATCTGTAGGGAAATGGCCATCACCGGACTCCGCGCCCTTGCGAGTGCGGAAGGTGTCATTATCGGAGCATCGGCTTCCGCAAAATGGAAGACAGCCACGCAAATGGTAGCGATACCCTTTATCATGGCTCAGGACGGTCTATTTGGCCTGCCACTCGGCACAATTGGAATGCTTCTTTTGTATATTTCACTGGGAATTAGTCTCTGGTCTGCCCAGGATTACATTGTGGCATTTTTCATTGGCCTGAAAGAAGCCAGGAAACAGAAAGTCAACGAACGAAGAAATGCTCGAGATGCCCGTTTAGCCGCTCGAGCAGCGCGACTCGCCCGGAAAGCTGATTTACTCAACCGAAAGTCCGAAAAAACCTAAGATATCATTTTTGGGTAGGATATTATTTTTGGGTAGCTTTAGAAATCCAAGGAATATCAACTACTTGAGCTAAGAAATTTAAAAACCTCGCCGATACAAAAAAATAATCACTGAGGCGATTCAGATACTGCATCACCACGGGCCTCAAAGGTTCCGAGCGATTGAGCGATACGACTTCACGTTCCGCCCGGCGACTGACCGTACGAGCAAAGTGCGTTAAAGCCGAAGGTTTTGTGCCGCCCGGTAAAATAAAGGTCTGAAGAGGTTTCATCTGGACTTCCATCGCATCAATTTCATTTTCAAGCGCGGTGATCGGAGAAGAATCCAAAAGGTCCATTTTCAGCGATTTTCCCCGAGGAGTCGCCAGCTCAGCTCCCAAGAGGAAAAGCTCGGATTGAATCCGTCTAAAGCTGAGCTGGAGCTCTTGCGAAACCCCTGGCTCCGCGAGAACCATCCCTAAAACCGCATTGAGCTCATCTAAAGTGCCGTAGGCTCGAATCCGTAACTCATCTTTAGGTACACGAGCTCCGCCATACAAACCCGTTTCGCCCTTATCTCCACCTTTTGTATAAATTTTCATACTTCTCATCAATCTAAAGGACTCGTATCAAGGAGAGAAGTTAAATTTATCTGCAAAGTTTTCTTGACCGATACGGCTTCCAAGGTTAAAAGGGGGGTTCTTCGTTTGATCTTTCTAAATGCGGGCTTAGCTCAGTTGGCTAGAGCGCCACGTTGCCAACGTGGAGGTCGAGGGTTCGAGCCCCTTAGCCCGCTCCATAAATTCTTAGTAAAATCACAAAATCAGGTCTGCGGTTCTCATCACTCTTGGTCTTATTTTTACCCATAAGTCCTCATTACTGCACACTTCTTTCAGTACTTGGAGCTTATCGAAAAGCGGCTGGTGGCGGCTACCGCCGAACTGACTTGTGGGTAATAGAAAGACCCTGTGGTAGGTGATCTCCTGAAACCCTTTGTGCATCCTCAACCTGGTGGTTGAAAACTACAAAAGTAGCCCACACCACAGCTTGCTGTCGCTGTTTAATGTAGCTTCTATGGGTTTTTAGCGCTACTCAGACTTAGAAAAAACGTTTAATCTACTTCCTTGGAACGTCATATCCAGAGGCATTTGAATCAAATATGTTTTTAAATCGGGTTATTTTATTTTGTTTATTTTTAAAAACTGTAGGTAACTGTACGAATAGTTCGGTTTATTCGATCGCTCTCTTGGGATTGCAACAGGACCGAATTGACCATGAGTGCCTAAAAACTGAGTTACAAAAGAGGTACCATCATCGATGAAAATTGAACATGAAATGACAACTACAGCATTTACAATCACTGGATATAAAATTACGAAAAATCTAGGAGTCGTCAGAGGCCTTACTGTCCGTTCACGATCCGTCGTTGGAAACTTGGGTGCTGCTTTGCAAATGCTAGTAGGCGGGAATATTACTCTCTACAGCAGCCTTTGCGAACGCACTCGAGAAGAGACTTTTAAACTTCTCCTGGAGCATGCGGCGGAATTAGGCGCTAATGCCGTCATCGGAATTCGGTATGACACAACTGAAATTGCGGCCGGAGTTACGGAGGTTCTTGCTTACGGTACAGCGGTGATTGTAATTAAGGATGAGCCGAACTCAGGCAGCGCTTAACCGCCGTTACCCTTTTCCGTTGCCGTTGCCACCAGAATTCCCGTTGCCACCAGAATTCCCATTGCCACCGGAATTCCCATTGCCACCGGAATTCCCATTGCCACCGGAATTCCCATTGCCACCGGAATTCCAGTTACCGCCAGAATTCCAGTTACCGCCTGAATTCCAGTTACCGCCTGAATTCCCGTTACTGCCAGAATTCCCATTATTACTAATGCTCTGGCTCAGAGTACAGGGTGGATTAGTCGTAGCATCATAAACCCCGCCTAAAGCACTACAGGCAATTTGAGCCACACTACTCGGAGTGAGTCCACCCCCCTGCTGTGGAAGGGTACAGGGCGGTGTATTCGTAGTACTGTAGGCTCCTCCCAGCGCAGTACAAGCAGCTTGGGCGACCGAATCATTTCCAATTCCGCATGCGGTGACATTTCCGGAAGACGCCACATCAATATGAACCCAGTAGGTCTGAGTTAAAGCGGATCCCCCCAACGGATTTCTCAACTTTTTTCCCTTGAGGACCAACCGCGCTAAGTAGCTGGTCCCATTCGAAGAGACGGATTGTTGGGAAAGCTGCAAAGATTGAATCCAAATGGAATGCATATATAAAGCTGATGACGTTGTTAAATAACTATTCGGATTTCCTTGAATGAATACAGTACCGGAATTTGAGGGATCGTAAATGGCCACCTCGAGATTTGAAAACCCTGGAGCCAGTACCAAAGCTCCATTGTGGCCTAAACTCTTCAAACACAGGTCCGGTATCAAAAGAGTATTATTAATCAAACTAGCTAAATTAATCGCATCCATCCCAGCAGCCATAGCACGTTGTGTTCGATTCATATAATTCGCCATTTGCGACATAGCTAAAGCCACGATCGAGGCAACTCCCATAGCAATTATGACTTCAATCAGTGAAAAGCCCTCAGAATCGGAGGAGACATGGAATTGTCCATTGCTTTTGAATAAACCCATAACTGCAATACTATATTAAAAAAGGAGAGAGCAAGTAGGAATTTTTAAAGTGCCTGTAAAAATGTAATCAGATCAGTTCTATCGCCCGATGAGAGAGAATTAAAGTTCTGAACTACCTGAGTCGCCTCTGATGTGCAGGCGATGCCATCTGGAGTAAGAATTTGTCCCGGCTGACTTGAACCACGGTAGATCCTATGAAACAGGAAATCTTGCAATCCGCTGAGATACACCTTAATCTGATGGTCTATGAAATCCCGAACTCCAAGCCTTCACTTCTTCGCATTGACCCTTCTCATCAGTGCATGCTCAAACAAAGCTTCTAGTCCAGCGAGTGATATTCATCAGGAAGAGTTGAAGGCACCTCTAGAGAATCATTCTGTAACCCAAACTCATCCATCCACACCTATTGCTCCAGTTCCGAACACTCCCAATACAACCGTTCCAGCAGTACCAGAACTTCCCCAGGTATATCGGGTACCACCTGGGCACGATGACCCTTGTAAAATAACTCAAGTTGCGTTCGGAACTGCAGTGGGCCGAGAAACAAATAAAATATTCAATGGAGATCATAGATACGAAGCTTTCTCAGATGAGTTTTTCGATCATCCTGAAAGAGAAATTAAAACCTGGCTCCAAACCTTAACGCTATTCTCGGACTCTCAATCTGGAAGCCTCGGAGTGACACCCATTATTCAAAGTGGATTAAAGAATAATGGGGTTTACGCTGTCACGGATACGGTTTCAAATAAAAGATTCATCTTGAAAGTGGTCACCGGTAAATCAGAGGCAAATCACCTCTGGAAATTGCAGAACACTTTTGTCGCGTATCCAGGATGTCTCTTGAGAGAAGATCTCAATTTGGCTTATCATCCCAAACCTGAGGACCTCGTTGCATTACCAAAAACCCCAAGAATTCTTGAGTCCGCTTATTTTGTAGCCACGAAAAATATCAAAATGAGTGAAGACAGTTCTCAACTCAAGGTTTCGAAAGGAACCGTCTACTCCTTACTGCTTCTAGAAGCAGCACCCGGAGTAGCGTTAACTCAGGTTCCCGACCCAGAATCAGTTGCCGCATATACCCAGGTAGGAAAGAGCCTAGCAGCATTCCACCTTTATCACGCGATACTTGGGAAATCTTTCAGAACCTTGATCACTTGGACTCATAATGATCTGCATCCGAACAATATTTTTTATCATACAGAATCTAAAACTGTCAGCTTCATTGACAACGGAAATATGGACCGAAACAATAATTTAGGGGGAAGTTACCTGGATTACGATTTCGGACAACTCAAATATTTTGTAATTGAAAGCCGCTTCAATAAAAAGGAAAGTTCGGTCTTCGAAATGCTTAAAAATCTAGAGATCAAAGAAGCCGCTAAACAAAAGAGAAAGATCGCAGAACACTCCACCGACCTGGGAAAACCTGATTTCATTTCCCCAGCCAAAGCTCTCTTAGACGCTCTTGAAAATCAGCAAGAGCTCGAAACTTGGAAAAGCTCAGAACCTTTTATTACAGTTGAAAAGTTAATTAACGAATATAATGGTTTTGTAGCTGGATACCAGTCCGTCTATCCAACTCCTTTAAAAAACGAAGTGATCAGTCACTTCAGTAGCAAGTGCAAGAGCTGGATCAACTCCTTTGCGATACAGTTCACCCTCAATGGATCCCATGCGAGCACATCCCTCAAAGCCGGAATAGTGCGTGCGATGCCTCCGGGCTTGGAAAAGTGTGCAGAAGGTCACTTCGAATAGAAGGAAATTATTTTATCCAGTTCACACGAAATCTGGTAAGGTCGGCCAATGACCTACAATCAACGCGCTCAACAGCTTATTCAAGCACTGAATCAGCGGATTCTTGTCATTGATGGAGCCATGGGAACTGCTATTCAGGGTAAAGAACTGACAGCGGACGACTTTGGAGGCCCTGATCTCGAAGGTTGCAACGAATATCTGGTGTGCACCCGTCCTGAGCTGATCCAGGAAATTCATGAAGACTATCTGAAAGCGGGGTGCGATATCGTCGAAACCAATACGTTTGGCGGCACTCCTCTGGTCCTTGATGAATACGGCCTGGGATCGCGTGCCCTTGAAATCAATCGAATTGCAGCCCAGCTGGCTAGAAATGCAGCCGCGAAATACTCGACCCCGGACAAGCCGCGATTTGTGGCCGGTTCCATCGGACCTACTACTAAGGCCATCTCCGTCACAGGGGGCGTGACCTTTTCCGAACTTCAAGAACATTTCTATATTCAAGCCAAGGGGCTTTACGAAGGCGGCGTGGATTATTTCCTATTGGAAACCTGCCAAGATACCCGAAATATTAAGGCTGGAATATTAGGTTTACAACGACTTTTCAGCGAACTCGGCGAAAGCTTGCCCATTGCTGTGTCAGGAACCATTGAAGCCATGGGGACTATGCTCGCAGGACAATCTGTTGAAGCTCTCCTCGCTTCACTCTCGCATTTAGATCTTCTGTATTTAGGTTTGAATTGCGCAACAGGTCCAGAGTTCATGACCGACCCGATTCGTTCCCTGGCTCGCCTTTCGAAATTTAGAGTCGCGTGTGTTCCCAACGCAGGACTTCCGGATGAGAACGGATGTTATCTGGAAACACCTGAAATGCTCTCTAACGTTCTGTCACGCTTTGTTTCAAATGGCTGGATCAACGTCCTAGGTGGCTGCTGTGGAACTCATTCAGGACATATTCATTCTCTCTCTCAACTCGCAGCCCAGGGAAAACCTCGAGAACCCCAAATCGCTTCACGGTCGGTCCTATCCGGAATTGATTTTCTAGAAATTACAGACGAGATGCGCCCGGTCATCGTCGGTGAAAGAACGAATGTCATCGGCAGTAAAAAATTTAAAACTCTGATTTGTGAAGAAAAATTCGAAGAAGCTTCCGAGATCGCTCGAGCCCAAATCAAAAATGGCGCCCAAATCGTCGATATGTGCCTTGCCAATCCAGATCGGGACGAGCTTGAGGATATGCGAAGATTCATGGAAATCGCCGTGAAAAAAATTCGCGCGCCGATCATGATTGACTCGACGGACGCGAAAGTCATTGAGCTCGCTCTCACTTACAGTCAAGGGAAAGCGATTATTAATTCGATCAATCTTGAAGACGGCGAAGAAAGATTCGAACAGGTTCTCCCACTTGCAAAAAAATTCGGTGCAGGGCTGGTTGTAGGCACGATCGATGATGATCCCCAGCAAGGCATGGGAATTCACCGGTCTCGAAAACTGGAAATAGCGGAAAGATCTTACCATCTCCTCACTGAGAAGTACGGAATCCCGGCCGAAGACATTTATTGGGATCCCTTAGTCTTTCCCTGTGCCACCGGCGATGCACAATATGTCGGTTCGGCTGTTGAAACCATCGAAGGAATTCGTCTCATTAAAGCACGTTTTCCAGCCACTAAAACGATCCTGGGCATTTCTAATGTGAGCTTCGGCCTCCCGAATGCCGGGCGCGAAGTCCTTAATTCCGTTTTTCTGTACCACTGCGTTCAGGCGGGATTGGATCTTGCCATTGTGAACTCTGAAAAGCTCGAACGCTACGCCTCCATTCCGGAAGAAGAAAAAACATTAGCGGAAAACTTGCTTTACAATCGCGGTCCCGAGGAAGGGCGCGACCCGATCGCCGAGTTCGCAGCCCACTTTAGAAATAGAAAAGCCGTAGATAAGGCTTTAAAAGAAAAGCTCCCCCTGATGGAACGAATTCCGCGTTACATCGTAGAAGGCTCCAAAGACGGACTCACTCAAGATCTCAATGAAGCACTCCAAAACCTCAGACCTCTCGAAATCATCAATGGCCCCTTGATGCAAGGGATGGATGAAGTCGGAAGACTCTTTAACACCAACCAATTGATCGTTGCCGAAGTCCTTCAGTCCGCAGAGGCAATGAAAGCCGCGGTTGCATTTCTTGAACCCTTTATGGAGAAAAATGAATCTTCGAGTCGCGGGAAAATCTTGCTCGCTACCGTCAAAGGCGATGTTCATGACATCGGAAAAAATCTCGTTGAAATTATTTTGGCGAATAATGGCTTTCAGGTCGTGAATCTCGGAATCAAAGTTCCGCCTGAACAATTGATTCAAGCCATCAGAGAACACCACCCCGACATTGTTGGCCTGTCAGGTCTTCTCGTCAAATCTGCGCAGCAGATGGTCATTACCGCCGATGACTTTTCACGAGCGGGTATTAGTACGCCTATCCTGGTAGGAGGAGCAGCACTCTCTTCTAACTTCGTCGATAAGCAAATCGCCAAAGCCTACACCACCGGAACCGTGGCCTACGCTCAGGACGCGATGAACGGCCTGGATTTAGCAAAAACGATTGTGGATCCCGTTCGTTTTGAGAAGTTAAAAGAAGAACTTCATCTGAAACGATCACAAGTCAAAACGGAGACTTTAAAAACGGCTGCTCCCGTCCTGGAAAACCCTTCACGACGATCTTCCCTGGTTCCGATTTTATCCGATCTCCCCCAGCCCGCAGATTTTGAAAAACACCTACTCCGAAATACGCCCATCGATCAAATCTGGAGTTTCATTAATCCTCTGATGCTTTATGGACGACACTTGGGAGTCCGAGGAGGAAGCGTCCGACTTCTAGAACGAAGCCTGCACGACCCTCTCTCTCGGAAAGAAATTGAACAAAAAGATCCAAAAGCCCTTAAAATTTGGAGTACCGTTCAGGAGGTCAAGGATGAGTATCGGGGTACTGAGATCATGCAACCCTCAGCCGTCTACCAGTTTTTTAAGGCGGCATCGGAAGGAAATCACTTAAAAATTTTTCCAAAAGAAGGAACCGGAACTCCTCTTTCTGTTTTCGAGTTTCCACGTCAAAAGAAACCGGATGGCCTCTGCCTGACAGACTATATCCGCCCCATGGACACCGCCCCTGCAACGGACACTTTGGCATTTTTCGTAGTCTCCGTCGGTAAGGGGGTTCGACAGCTCGCAGAACATTTAAAGAATCGGGGTGATTATCTGAAGTCGCACATTGTACAAGCGCTAGCGCTCGAGTCCGCCGAAGCCTACGCGGAAATGCTTCATTCCCAACTTCGAAAAACATGGGGATATCCAGATCCTCCTGAAATGACCCTGATGGAAAGATTTCAGGCGAAATATCGTGGAAAACGGTATTCTTTCGGCTATCCTGCTTGTCCAAGACTGGATGATCAAGCTTTACTCTGGCAAATTCTCCAACCCTCAGAGATTGGAGTGCAATTGACGGAAGGGTTTATGATGGACCCGGAAGCAAGTGTATCTGCCCTAGTTTTTCATCATCCCGCCGCAACTTATTATTCAGTGGGACACCAGGGTGGAGAAGGAAATGAAGACAATCGTTAGACCTGACATCACGGGGATCGGGAGTTTACCGCACCACAATGTCGATTCGGCATTGGAATACTCATTTAAAATGAGTATCCCTTTTCTCCCGCAAATTCCGATCCGCAATCCTTGGGAATACATGGTTGGGCAAGCACTGGAGGGAATTCCAGGCCTTCAACTTGAAGACGGGGGAGCGCTTTTTCTCAACCGAGA
>Ga0207137_1056_pt1 | contig 31511 bp, 39 predicted proteins | sample Alteio_BWMinHeat_9_FD_153572 | JGI IMG/M metagenome (GOLD analysis project Ga0207137, IMG submission 153572) | Enriched cells from forest soil in Barre Woods Harvard Forest LTER site, Petersham, Massachusetts, United States -... | ecosystem: Environmental > Terrestrial > Soil > Temperate forest >...
GATTAATTTAGCATTAAAATCTCCATCGATAGATACCACAGCAAAAGAGCTAGGCATACCTAGCGCCACCCTTCATAGCTGGATTCACGTTCTAAAAAAGACAGGCAACATCGCAACGGATTATATATCTGACATAGCTTAATTCAAGAGGTTTTGAGGATAAATTAAAAAGGAATAAAAACGACTAAAAATAGATTTATTAGGACTGAAAATCCTTGTGTCCTCGGTTCGATTCCGAGTCTGGCCATTGTCGAATTAGGGTCTATTTATTGCTTTCAATAAAAACAGACGATGAAACACCAAATCGTTTTGATAGCTTCTGAATATGCTCAACCGTTAACTGACGCTCACCACTTAGAATTTTTGACACAAGCGATTGACTGCCAATCTCAGGCAAATCGCTCTGTCCAAGACCATGTTCTTCCATCAGAAATTCCAATACATCAATAGGAGCCATGTGTTTTGCAGCATAACGATGAGATTCATACTCTTCTATATTTTTTGCAACCAATCGTAATAAGCTTGCTAAATTTTCCTTTTGTTTAGCGGAACGTAAAGCCTTCATTAACTTTTCTGCCAACGCTAGCATTTCATTATATTCAGCTTCATTACGAGGAACATGCATATAAGGCTGAAGATAATTCCAATGCTCAATAGTCTTTCGTAATACAGCATTCATATCCTATTCCCCCTAAGTGCGTTGTTATTTGTTTTCGTACTATACTCAGCATGCGTCCACACTTTTTTAACATTAACAACACTAGCAGAATAATCAATTTCAGTAATTAATCGGTATTTATTTCCAGCAATATTAAAAATAGTATATTGGTGAGAAACATAATCAGCGCTCAGAAACGTCCGTCTAAGCTCATTAAAACTAACATAATTCGTTTGTTTAATTATGACAATTTGTCATATTTGTCAATGAGTCGCCTATATGCAGTTGGCAAGACTTCCTATTATTTACTATTTACACTCAATATTTATTCCCTTAACAACACCTGGCACTTGATTAGAAAGTTCCGTACCGACACTGATTGCCGTTTCTAGGAAAAATGGATTGTGTTTCGCAACATTTTTATTCAGTATTTTAAATCCTTTTGGACACAAAGAAGCTGCTTTTTCATAACAAACATTCATGCTGACAAGTTTACCTGTGCATTCGACTTCATATCGTTGATGATTACCCGCGGGCGGAAGTGTGTGAACGATGGCGCAGCCTGTTAAAAAGATACAAGTGATTAAAATAATTGTCGTCTTCATTACTTCCCCCGTTAAAAAATAGATTTCACTGCTAACCTTTTACTTTTTTGATCAATTTAGGCTCATTAATAACAGTGTTGATTAAATAATCAACTTATAATACAATCCATGTCAATTAAAACACAAGCCGGAAGGTAGCACAAATGTCTGCAAATCGACTGTATCACTTTATTCAGCTTACCCTTTCTACCCACAATATTATTCCAGGGGCTGTGAGTTTTTCTAACCGTCAGCACAGTCTGGGCAAACAATACTTCCTGTTTGAGCTTGCTATACAAAATAAAATGAAAATAGGTTTATATACTTTACAAAATCATCATGTCAGTGTGTATGAAGGGCCGATTGGCGTATTGGATTTAAAAAGCCAATATCATTATACCGCTATTTTAAAAGATGATTTAAATAACACCTATCGTTTACATGTTTATTTTGATGCAAATGATAATTTAGTTGAAAGACCTTTTCTATCACGCTGCATTTCAGAAAACAATTATCAAACCGTTAATAGCGATGATGATCAGGAAGCATTTAAATTGCTTGCTCATCTTTCTATTCAAAATTTGATACGTTTTTTACGAGAAAAATTGAATGCGCAGATTACCATTTATCAAACTGAATATGATGAAATAGAAAAACATGCAGACTGGTTGTTTCAACAATTGCCTAAAAGCAAAGAGAAATATTTACTCACTTTAGATAAGCTAATCCATAAAATAGATCAAATAGCTGCATGTATAACACCAGATCGTGTCTTATTAGGAAAAAAAGCCTTTTTGAATAGTCTTAAAGAATCTGTTGGCCTGATGAACATCCCGGAATATGCAGACACTCATACAACATCACTATTAAAAAACAACAGTCATGAAAAATCAACATCAACGCCTGCACTATTTTCTCCTTTAAAAGAGCATCCCAAAAAATTTATTTTAGAAACTCAAAAAGAAAAATTAGGCGATGTTTTAAAAAATTTAGATTCCCGTTTTATGCAAACAAAAGAAATGAATGGCAATCTACAGCTAACCACATTAACAGAGATTTTTCATGAACTGACAGAAAAAGAATTATTTCTCGAATTTGACAAGATTGAGGCTATACCTTTAGAAATTAAGCAATTAAAAATGTTGAAAGAAAAAGTGCAAGAAACAGCAAGAAAAATACTGGAGAAATTGCTGGTGCAAGGAGAATTTGAACAGGCTAAGATGCTTAACGTCTTTTATCATCTAATTGCAACAAAAAACTTATTAACTATCGCCTTGTTGCTCAACAAACCAGCACTGTTAGATATGTTATTAACAAACAACCTTATCAGTGTCCACACCAAAAATATCGCTATAAATAATTTTGAATATTCTTCTATGGTAGATTATTGTTTTAAACAAAATAAAAATCGCTCCAAAATCGAGTGCTTAAGCGTTTTAATTAAGCATGGCGCTTCCTTAATGGAAGTAGATTCTGAGTGTGGACTTCCGTATGCAGCACAGCTGATATTAGACCCCAATCACCCCATGTGTGAAGCAATAAAAAATAATGAGGAAAATACAGTCTGGAATGTTGTATTTTACAAGCAACTCAATCAAGTATTAAATATGCTAAAAATTCAACCCGATTCTACGGATGAAAAGTTAAAACTTCTGACTTGCTTAATAAATTTAAATGAAAAAACAATCGATGTATTAAGCATCAATCATCAATATAAAATAGATACATCTAATGAAATATATACAGAATTTAACAATGAAATAAAAGATATATTGTGTAAAGAATTAATTTGCCGTCTTCAAATGGATCCTGATTTCATATCCATACAAACAAGAATGAACGCTAAGCAAAAACAGTTTATAAAGAAATTAAACTATCAAGAGCGTATGAAGCTGAAAAACTCAATACCAGAATCCTTACAAAAACTAAAAGAATGTTTGAGTGTTATCAATTCCCTTGATCAATGGCCATCTTTTGAATCCGTTAAAGCAGGAGCAATAAAAGCGCAGATTAATGCTATTACCATCTTAGATTTATATGATGAGCTAAGACCGCTACAGAAGAAAATTAAATCAACCCAATTAACAAATACGAAAGGACCTAAATCCTATCGTCAAGATTTATCACGCCAGACATATCTTATTGAAGAAATTAAAAAGTTATCTGATGCGTTGAACAACCCTCTTAAACTGATGTCATCTTATAATAAAGCCAGGAATGCATTAACTGACTTTATCAATTCATTATCAAACATAGCCAAAGATCTTGAAAGCCTCTCCAGAAAAACCGTTAATTTAAATCAAACAGAGGAACTGGTTACATATCAGCCTTCATCCAGTACATTTTTCTCATGCTTACCAGAAGAAATAACTACATCCAACGTGATTGAACTGAAAGATGAGGAATTAAAAACTGAAGTAAATATGAATAAGCAAGGTTAGTCACATCTGTATCTACGAGGAATTTATGCCATTAATCATCAATAATCTATCATTTTCAGGCAACATCACTACAGAAAAATACATTGCCATGGTGAATGAAATTAAAAAATTACCAAAACCTAAAGTAACTCAACTGGATAATAGCGAGGCAAATGATAAAAACACTATTTTATGCCTGGAAAGAGAAATGGCGCATGTAAAAATGCATTTAATACCTAACATTAAATATATCGGCACGAAAAATGTCTTTCAATGTATCTTTATTAATATTTACAGCTCAACTGATCATCTCACTATTCATGTGGATACTTTTGACACTTCCAAGGGAGAATCCTTCGAAAAAATTGAAAAAATAATAGATAATTTTGAAGATAAGAAAATCAAAATAGCTATGATTGGTGGTTCAAAAAGTAAAGGCTCGATATACAACCTCTTAAATATATTGAATATGCTTTCTAATATAGCTGAAAAGAAAAACCTTGATTTTATCTTTGAATATCAAGCTATTTTAGAAAATAATATTTTTGAACAAGATGATCGTTATACCTGTATTTACAATTTAATGATTGAAAAACTGGATATTTTATCACGTCAGTATTTTCAGAAATCGCTTGATAAAGATTTTATTGCAAGCGTAAAAGTTTCTGATTTAATCAATAAACATACAGAATGTGACGATAATCTTGTTCGTTTTTGTGATGCAACTATATACGCTGAGGAAGTACACAGAAATTCGAATAAATGTTTTATGATTGAGCTAGAAAGCAAAATGATAAAAATCATAAAAAATGAAGCTGATTTTATTAATATGGCTATTCGATTGTTTACCGCGCAAAGTTTCCAGTTGTTCGATAATGCCTACAAGCTAGTCGATTATTATCCTTCTGTAAAATACATAAATTTCGCTTTTAATATTGATACTCACGATATCTCAATCATTAAAAAATGCCATTACACGCCGGATGAAATCATACGTCATATTTATCTTGTTGATTGCTATAGGGAACACAATTCTTATTTTCTCTCCTATAATCAAAACACCTATCTCATACCGACTCTTAGCGATCAATTTATTCAATATTGCAGAGAGCTTGAGAGTGATGTCAGCTCAGGATTTACATCGAGGGAATTAGGTGAGTTATTACCAAAAGATGGATTGCATCATTACACAGAAAACTTAAACACCCGAAACGCCGTGTTCAAATTAGTCAAATTACAAATGAAAAATAAACCCCAACAGCCATCCAAAAACAGTCTCTCGCTTTTCACCCAATTAAACCCATTCATCATTTATAAACAAGGCGTTATTGAATACAATAACAAGCAGTATATTGCAGCTCGCAGTCTTTTTAAGCAAGCGCTTACGATTTTTAATGAAAAACCAAATACATATAGCGAGCAGGGTAAATGTTATTATTCATTATCATCTGTTCAATACAAAGTAAAAAATATGAAAGAAGCGATAATGTATTGTGAGAAGGCTATGGAGTGTTTTTATTTGGATAAGAATACTGAAAACATGAAAGATGCCGAAAAAAAATACCAGGTTTATCTCACAGAAAATCAATCTGACCCAGCTAATCTGTATTCAAATGCCATTACGTTATATAAAGAAAAATGCAATTATTTAGCCTTACAACAATTGCTTTTTTCTGCAGGCGAATTTAATAAAACTGAAAAATATAATCAATGTGCTACCACTCACTCAAGCATTGCTTCCTGTTATCGTGAATTAGGGAATACTGAATTGGCTATAGAACATTGTGATTTAGCAATTGATATACTCAATAACAATAAAATTAAAATAGGATTAGCTGATATTCAAAGCAAGAAAGATAAGTTGCTAAGCAAGGGATCAAGTCTTTCAAAAACTTGATCTCTTGATATTTCTCACATATTCGGGCTGTTCCTCAAATTCTGTTAAACAATTCTCATCTGAAATGATGGCAGAGTAAGAACCCATAGTCTGAATAAATTCATTTAATTCTTTAGCCAAAGTACTTTTTTTGGGGCCAAAAAAACTTCCCAAGGTAGAGACTAACTGATCATGCGATTCTTCAATGAATAATTGCATTTGCACGAGCTTATCAAGAACATCAAAAGAGGTATTCTCGTATATAGCTTTCAAGCTAGCAGCCAAAGCATTAATTTCAACTTTTCGATTTGATTCTGAGTGTGTAAGTAAGCTACATATGTCTTTGTATAAGTAATCGCAGGGAAAAATATGCTGTGCGCGCATAGGCGCTAAATAATTTTTTTCTATTTTTTCTAATATACGCGTTGAAAAAATTTCCTCTGTTTCAATGGGACTTTCCATAATGTCTGTCACCATTTTTTCTATCAAGCTTTCTGGTAATTTATCCAGCTCAAACCGAGAGTTATACTCACAAATCATGTCTATTGTTTTTTTAATCGCATTAACAGCATGAGCAATCATTTTTGAGCGACATTTTAATTCGAATACTATGGTAATGGCATGATCTATGTATATGTCATATCCTTGCTGAGTATTACATGATTTGAGAGAAATTAGATCTTTAAATAATTCATTGGCAAATAAGTTGAGCTGGGATAAGCGCTGCATAGGAATGATAAGAAGATTTGCAATATCCGACATATTAATAGGACATTTTATTAACCTTTCATAGAACAATGTAAGTTTTGCACATTGAATGGCTCTCATTTTAAAATCGCGATTGAATGCAGGATCAATAATGCTTTGATTCAATATATTTAAACAGTGCGTAATATCCCAAAAATCCAATGTCGTTTTGAGCTTTTTATTCAACAATTCGGTAATAGCAGGAAAAGGATCGTTTAATTGATAAAGGATAGTAAACAAATCAATAATAGATTGCATCAGTGATTGTAATGAGTGACGCTGCTCGCTATCTGATTCATTAAATTTGCTATAGATTTGAACTGGTAAATCTTTAATCGTCTCTGAAATAGTTTGCCCTTTCTCATTAAACTCTCTTATCCTAAGCTCTAATTGCAATATGATTGCACAAGCCTTTTCGCCTAATAATTCAAGTTCAGTCGGACAAAGCGGTGGTAAATCGGATGGCCATTCATGGGTAAACGCATAGTTATTGGCTGCAAATTCTCCAGTAGGATCAAATGGGTTATTAGAGACTATATTAATCGTTTTAGCATCAGAGCTTCTCATGGTTTGAATCCTCGTGTGTGTTTAATTATTGCGCGTAAATCGCAGAAGTAAACAATTATATCTTATTTAACACGCTTAAAACCACTTTACTCTCAGAGACGTCGATTAAACATGGTATGCAAACCTTGACATAAATCCGCATCCATCACCTGATGTCTATTGATTTTACCATTGCATAAACTCATGACTAATCTTCCTTGCTCGTCAAAGATAGTAAAATTCTCATCATCCGGTAAGGCTTTTATTGCATGTTGCGATAACGAAGATACTCTTGGATTTTCAATACAAGCGTAATAAATAGTATCCATGATGGTTTCCACATCACACTCTTTTTCTTTTGTCCAATCACAAAATCGTTTTATGCAATCCGGTAATGCTACGCCGCTACCACACAATGATTTCACTTTACCCGTTTCACCATTGAGTAAAACACCTTCTTTCAAAATAAAATCACCGTTATCATCTGCCGAATAAAAAGTATGGCCTTCTTTACGTATGGTTAAAGTACCTAATGAATACAAACCATCAAGAAGACCCGTTGGACCTAGCGCATCGGTTACCAATACCACTTTATTACCCAAAGTTTTTTTTACGAGTGAAACGAATGACTGTGAAAGATGCATGCCATCTACGATTAATTCCACACCCGATGGACATTGATCAGGATGATCTAACACCCATTGCACAACGTGACTTTTTGCATCGTGTTTATAAAGCGCGCGCTCTTCTCTGCAACAGGTTTCCTGACACGCATTACCCAAGTGAGTGAAGCCGGCTATACCTGATTGAACAGCTTTATCTATGGTATCTTTATCTTCTGGATTGGCATGTCCTATAAATACTTTTACAAAAATACCTTCATTTTCCAGTTGTTTTACATCTTTAATAAATGATTGTGCTCCAGGTAAATCAGGCGCTAATGTTATTTTCCATTCTTTTATATCCGGTGCTGCTGAAATAATTTTTTTAAATAATTCGAGATTAATCGTATCTTGTAAAGCAGATTCAGCATGTGCTCCTTTACAATGTTTAGCAATAAACGGCCCTTCTAAATGAATACCCACAAAACGAGTATACCCAGGTGTAGGATTTTGTTTTTGCTGAACAACAAAATCATTAATGGCTTTCAGTGATTGAGTGAGCGTAGCAATATCTAGCGAAATCAATGTTGCCATGGCATACGAAAGACCGGTTTCACCTAATTTTTTTGCTATGATATGCAAATGATCAGGCTCTTTACCAACGTCTGCAAAATCCGGCCCACCTTGTCCATGCACATGTGCATCCAATAATCCCGGCATCAGTGTGTCATTTTTATTAGCATGAATGGTTTCGCGTATAAGCCCTGTTGGTTCAGTATTGTTATCCAGAATTTCCAACTTGCCATTAGCGATGTAGATATTGTTAATGGTTTTACCGTGTTTTTGATAAATATTTATATTTCGAATCAACATATTACAAGCCCCAAACAATGATAGCCCATCAACAAAACGTAAGCGTTCACGGCTGCTTGTTTAAGTTGTGTTTTTATGAAAAATTTACCGCAAAACACACTCATCCTGATTGGGTTTTACTCTCGCAGACTCCTGTCTGCTCGTAAATTTTTCATAAAAACACAACTTAAACAAGCAGCCGTGAACGTTTACAACAAAACAAGCTAGTTTTACAAACTTTCCACCTTTGACACAAGACATAAATCATATAATTTCTCATTTATTCTGATTCCATTGGTTTTTACTCCTTCCAGTTTAAAACCAAACTTGTTCATGAGCATTGTGCTAGCAACGTTTTGTTTAACGATTAGCGCTTCATATCTAAAAATTCCGACTTTCTTCGCATGAGCGTACAACATTTCTCCTAGTTTCTCTGCCCAACCTTTTTTCTGATACGCTTTTAACACACCAATATTAATATGCATGACATGGGAGAAACGCTTACAACCTGAAACTTCACCGCAGATAAACCCAATAATTTTTTTATTTTCAGTTAACGCAATCAATACCATGGATTTTTCATCTTGCTCTATGCGTGATAAAAATGATTTAACAGTGTTAACACTTCCTTCTCGCTCGCCAGGTTCGTACAATAAATATTTTGCTTCATGATCTAGCTTTACTATAAATTCAGCCAGCAAGTCTGCATCATCTGTTCGCGCACTTCGTATGATAATCATAATTTCCTAGTCGGCAGAGTATCTAACTTAATAATGGTAGGACTAATCTTCTCTAGAAAACCTTGATCATGTGTCGCAATGATAACGATTGCACACTTAGACAAATTAGAAATGACTTGCACAAGAAATGCTATAGACGTTTCATCTAATGCATTGGTAGGTTCATCCATAATAATGAGCTTGCTCTCGCCTATTAAAAGCGTAGTAAGAAACAATTTCTTTTGCGTGCCTAAAGACATATCAGAAAATCGAGTGTATAAGTGGGGTCTCAAACCAAATCCATCTATCAATGTATTCATACCAGTCAAATTTTGCTGATTCAATTTAATAGATTGAATAAATTTCAAAAAAATATCTCCGGTTGCACCAGGGAAAAAAGTCGGTGCCTCAGGTATATAAACTAACTTTTTTTTATACGACAGAGATGAATTATGTCCTTCATTACTGAGATGAATAGAGCCACCATCTTGCGGTAAAACACCGGCTAACATTTCCATTAACACAGATTTACCGACGCCATTTTTACCCATGATGGCGTAAACACCTGTCTCAAAAGTAAATGATACATCGTGATAAATAAGCTTAGAACCGAATGATTTGCTCAGTTGATTGATGACTAATTGCATTTACATTTCATCCTAAATGGTTATTAAAAACAGCTCGCAAATATAAATAAACACATCAATAAAAATGATAAAAATAATCCGTATCGTTCACATTTAACCTGAGGAAAATACATTGTTATTAAAGAAAATTGCGACAAAAATAAGCCCATTAATAATTGCAATAAGAGATTTTTATTTACAAAAAAACTCGCTAAAAATAAAAAAATCACATTTATTATCGCAAGAAATATCACGCCTATAGATAAAGAAGTACAGAAAAATGTATAAAAAGAGACGGGCAAAGACAAGGTATAACTCGCATATTCCTTCCAATTTATCTGGGTGCACTTGTATAAGTTGCTGATTAATAAGGAGTTTACTATCATTGAGGCAGTTGTAATCCTTGCAAAATTTGACGTTTCATTTGCATAAATTAGCATGACAAACGGGATAAAAAGCACGACGATGCAAGGGAAAATCACTAACCATAACTGCGATTTATTTTCCATTAAACGCTTTATCAGCAAGTAAAATAACGGCCATGAAGAATAAAATATTGTTAGTTTATTACGTTTTTTCGGCTCAGATTTCGATAAAATAGATTTAAAAAAATCCTGCTGATAACATTTTTTTAATAAAAAATATATCAGTGGCATTAACAAAATAATGAAAATACCATACCATAACTGCGTATCGTGAAGCGAAATCAGTATCATATCCAGTAAAAATAATATCAGTATCATGTGATATTTTTGCTTAAGGAAAGCGATTTGAATCAATATCATTGACTCCATTAACACTATGGTTTGGCACAATATAATAAAATTTGCCGTTTGAAATAAATAAAGTATGCACACGTAAACGATAGGTACCCATATCATCACATCAAATAATAACAACATAGAACAATCGACTAACATGGTCTCCATATTAGTTATGTGTAAACTCGAGAGATACTTATCCCAAGGTCTTTCCGCAATCACTAACTTATGTAACATCACCCATATCAGACTAAAAACATGCATGCTTAATAAACAAATCGCAAACGTTAGTGTATTAGTATCAGATAAAAACAGTAATATTTTCGCAGGTGTAGTAATGACAGTAGATAAAACTTTAACTGTCGGCGCTAATAAAGCGACAATAAAAATGAAAAGTATTTTATAGCGCAATAAAACATCCTTCATCACATGACTATACCATTGTGTAGTAAGTCGTAACAAACAAGATGCGGTAGCTATCATACATTTACCTGTTGAAACCAATATCGATATAACAAACGAGCATCGTTAGATAAAAAAGAAGTACGGCCGTGTATAATTTTGCAATTATCAAATATTAAAACCTGTCCTGATCTTAGCTTAAATCGGGTCTGATTATCCATGGTATGTATAAACTGAGTAATGCAATCAAACATTTCAAATACCAGTCGGCTACACCACATTTTTCGCAAAAGAGGCGAATAAGTAATGCCAATGTCGCCGTTATCAACGTAAATTAATACCGGCTTCTTTTTGACGCCTTGGTAATTTTGAATGGTGATTGCATCTTTGGCAAATAGCAAATCAATATCGTTTCCAAACAGTTGTATCAAGGCTGAATAAAGTAACTTAAGTGTGACTATGATGCTATCTCCGCCGTGAACGGCTTCTTTTTCACAAATGAGTGCTGCGTATCGAGGAAAAGTCGTCGCATGCCCTTCATCGGTATGCATAGGTTGAGCGAGATTAGAATTAAAATAGAATTTCGCATTTTCAACAGCTTGCACTTTTGTATAACCCTGACAGGCAGTATTTTTACCCGAAATCGGTTTACCAAATAACGTTGTTAAATACTGTTGATAAAACGATAGTCTATTGTGAACGGGCAGATCAGACTCGACCACACAATATCCTTGAGAATAAAGCAATGATTTAACATTTAAAATAGAGGCATGACTACATACTGAATCAATCTGTATGGCTTGTTCAGGTTGATATTCACTTTTATTATAAATTGAATGATGAACCATGGCGGCTATCGATGAAAAATAATCTGCATTAACGATTTTTATTTTATCCATGTTGCAACACCTTACTATAAACAGTATCCAGCATAATAAATGAATCATTTAAAAATGACTGCCCTCTTGTCGAAAACAAATCAAAATGTTTTATCATACATGTTTGAAAGGAATCACAAACTTTAACAATACGATGCGTGTCACCGTGATAATGCGTTTTATGCGATAGACTCGTTACCTGAACTCTGAAAAATAACACTTCTACCGCTACAATATAACTGTGAAACGCTAAATACGCTGGAAATTTTGTCCCGCCTAGAACATAAGGCAAACCCGTTTCTATCATCAAATCTCTAGTGCCAGTAATCATATGCGGCGTCGAATGATGGTCAACGAACAAAAGCATATGTATCAGTTGATGAAAAACCAGCTCTATGAAATCCTGAATATCAAAATGATCTTTAAAATTCATGAATGATAATCCAATGCTATCTTCCGTTGTGCCATTGGTATGAGAATTCAGTTGATTCAACACAATTATTTTGATAATGAAATTAGCTAACTGATATATTTCTGAGTTTAATTCATTTATCTTGCAGAGTGCGTGATGAAAATATCGATTATTCAATCGATATGTTAATAATGGAGAATTATAGTCAAAATGATGCTTTTTTTGATTACAATAAAGAGGGCTAATAGCACGCAATCCATCAAAATCCATCAATGTGATGTCATGCGTAAACGCATGGCTTTCTATTACTGAAACTTTTTTTAAAAAATCATAGTAGGCAAGCCTCATCTTGTCTTCTAACAAATCGCAAGTCGAATCATTGAGACCTATCGCTTTGCGTATTGAATTTAATACTTCATGATAACCTTTAATATAATACATACCATCACCATTCTAACTATTTCTATCTAGTATTTTTCTCACAACATCTATTTCATTCAACAACTCTTCAAAATGATCTAGCCTATCATCCCGCTCAATAATGACGCCGTTTATTTTAATTTTTTGACACAGGTATTCAAAAAGCATTAATACTTCTTTTTTTATAGTAGACGCATGCGAATCAATTAACATATCATACATGTATTCACAGCCAGCTAAATGCACTTCCACTACATGATCTAGAGGAATTTCATTTAAAAATTCGTAAGGATCGTATTGATGATTAACCGCATTGACGTATAAATTATTGATATCTAGCAACAATCCACAATCTGATAAACGAACAATTTCATTAATAAAATAAGACTCTTTCAAGTGACTGCTTGGCATGGAATAATAATAAGTAATATTTTCCAACAAAAATGGTTTATTGATAACCGATTTTATTTGATTAATTTTTTGTACAATAGCAGCTATGGCTTCATCATCAAAACTGGCCGGCATTAATGCGCGTATCTCAATATCATCTACACTAGTCATTGCAATATGATCACTAAACCATGCACAGTTAGTATCAGTCACAACGTCCTCCAATCTTTTCAGATAATCACTAGTGATGATTTTATTATTGGTTGCAATGGATAGTCATAATCCATGCAATACGATGGGAATTGATGAAATGATTTTTTCTAACTGCTCATGATTACTATATCTGTTGTAAAACAATTCCGTATTGACTTCAATAAAGTCAATTTTTTTGATATTTTTAATGATATCTTCTGCTATTTCACTTCTATAGTTGAGGCCCACACCTAAATAGGAATCTGGTTTGATAAACATGGTGATTTCCTTTTCTCTATCGCTATCACATCATTCTTAACCATCGTACGAATCAACGATAAAACAGATTCGTATTTTATATTAAACGTATTCGATATTACGCTAATTAAAGTAGATAACTCAGGTGAATCAGGCACTTTAGAGACAATCCATCGCAGAATTTCACTCATTTTAACCACACAAACCATGCCGGTTATTCTATTTTTATAAAATGCGAGATATACATTTTCATGATTAAAACCATCACTACTGACTTCTGAAATAATACCTAATATCATATGATTGAAACACTGCATGGAAAAACTTGGATTTAAAATGGCTTTAAAACCCTGGACATTCTGCCATTCCGATTCCATTTCTAGGGTCGCTAAATCATACGCTAATGTGATATTTCTCTGTAATTCAAATTTCGCCGCCCATAAAGTAGAGTCTGTTAATACTGCTTGATTTAACAAATATTGAATAAAACAAATGGATTCATGCAATGATGTTTTAGGAATAACATCCGTCAACTGAAATGAACCTAGATAATCAAACCACCACAACTTTAAATTTTCACCTATTATTTTGGGAAGATATTTCATGGAATGTAGCATTTTTCTCCACCGTTTTTCTTCCATAATGATAGATGCATTCACTATTTTCTTACCGTAATCTCTCATCCATTTCATTAAAATCCTTTCATCTTCATTCGTTAAATGAAAATAAGGACGAATACCACTCACATTGTTTTCAATGTTTCTCGCCCAATGTGAATGCGTTGCAAGACATGCCATCACGTATTGAATCATGTTATTTATTTAGCCCAAAACATGACGTTCTGGGCCAAATACTCCTCTAACTAAGCACAACTCAGGGAATTACAAAGCATTTCAGGACTAACATGACTCGCTTCAATAATCTCTAGTTCAACAACGTCTTTATTTATTTCCATTTTTCTCTCCTTATTAAATAGTTAAATACAGTTGTAAAATTGAAAGTCTTTAAAAACAAAATAATATCATTCGTTTTTGAGTGACTGATTTAGCTTGGGGTTTTAAACGTTATCTGGCCGAAAATTTGATTTTTTCGGCGCGTAGTTGTTATTGCGGAGTGATCATAACAAAGAAAATTTCGGTTGGGAAGAGTTAGTGAGAAAAAAATAATAAAGTTATTTGTAAAGTTTTAACCTTTACTCCCATAAAATCAGCAAATTCATCCTGTGTAAGATCTAAATTTCAACGAATTTTTGCTACATTGGTTGCTTTAGGAAGCTGAACACGAGTAGCTTTTAACTTTCTCTTCCCTTGCTGCCATTCTTTAATTTCTTTAATACCAGCCAAAATTTCCTGGCCTATATTGCGTTCTTTTTTCATTTCATATTCTCCAACTCTTTAGAAATTTCAAAAAATCATGGTTATATACGAACCTGCCCTGCTCCATGAACAACATACTTAAACGTAGTTAACTGTTCCACGCCAACAGGACCACGAGCATGTAACTTACCGGTTGAAATGCCAATCTCAGCGCCCATACCAAACTCACCGCCATCTGCAAATTGAGTGGACGCGTTATGCATGACGATAGCACTATCCACTTCTTTCAAAAATTTTTCTGCAGCAGATTTATTTTCTGTAATAATGGCATCTGTATGTTGAGTACTATGCAAAGCAATATGAGTAATTGCCGCTGCAATATCCTTTACAACTTTTACAGCAATAATTGCATCCAGAAATTCCGTATCATAATCTTCTGCTACAGAATGCTTTATCTCTGGATTCAATGTACTAACTTGATCATCACCACGTATCTCACATCCTGCCTGCAATAAAGCATTCAAAATTTCTGGCAAATGCGTGTTGATGACAACCTCATCAACCAACAAAATTTCAGTTGCACCACAAATTCCTGTGCGACGCATTTTCGCATTTAACACAATTTTTTTTGCCATTTCCTTGTCAGCATCTTGATGAATATAAGTATGACAAATACCTGCTAAATGCTTGAATACTGGTATGTGTGTTGTTGATGAAATGTATTCAATCAACTTCATTCCGCCGCGCGGAATAATGACGTCAATGTATTTTGTCATTTGCAACATTTCATCAACAGCCGTACGATCTCTGGTAGGTATCATCTGAATCACATCAAGAGGCAAATGTGATTTTCTTAATCCATCATGCAAAGCATTCAAAATAGCATTAGCTGAATGAAAACTTTCACTGCCGCCGCGTAAAATAACAGCATTGCCTGACTTAAGACATAATCCTGCAGCATCAGCAGTTACATTCGGACGTGACTCATAAATAACGCCAATGACTCCAATCGGCGTACGAATACGATCAATTTCCAAACCGTTTGGTCTCTGAATTTTTGCAATAACTGTCCCAACAGGATCTGCTAAATCAGCAATCGCTATTAATCCTTGAGACATTGCTTCAATTCTTACTGAATCTAACATCAGCCTATCGAGAAATGATTTCGGCATATTTTTTTGCTTGGCTAACTGCATGTCTTGATGATTCGCATGAAGAATATCGGATTGATGCTTAATAATCGCGTCTGCCATTTCTCTTAATGCAATATTTTTTTCTGAAGATGAAAAAAGTGCAAGTACCCGAGCAGATTCACGTGCTTTCTCACCGATTATCAACATACTCATGATTATTTTCCTTCAAACCAAACGAGATCATCTCTATGAATAATTTCTTCACTTACGCAATAACCTAATATTTTTTCAAAATCAGCGCTTTTTTGGCCAATAATTTTTTTTGTATCCGATGCGGAATAATTCGTTAAACCACGTGCCAATTCATTTTTTTCTGCATCAACAATACAAACAGCATCTCCTTTATGAAATTCACCCGCAAAATCAATCACCCCAACAGACAATAAACTTTTACCTTGTCTTAATGCTTGCACTGCTCCTGTATCAATCACCATATGACCTTTAGGCTTAAGGTGCTGGGCTATCCAGTTTTTTCTTGACTGACGAGGAGTAGTTTCAGGAATAAACCAGGTATTTTCTTGTTTCTCATCAATTCTTATGAGCGGTGACAGATGCTTACCAGTCGCAATCACCATACGACAACCTGATGCCATAGCGATTTTTGCAGCAGCAAGTTTTGTTACCATACCGCCTGATCCATATTCCGTAGAAGAATCTCCCGCCATGGCTAAAATTTCCGGTGTTAACTTTTTCACTTCCTTAATTAATCTCGCATCTTTTACCAATCTTGGATTAGCAGTGTATAAACCATCAATATCAGAAAGCAAAATCAATGTATCTGCACTGACCATTTGCGCAACACGTGCAGCCAATCTATCATTATCACCAAATCGAATTTCTGCTGTAGCTACCGTGTCATTTTCATTAATAACCGGAATAGCACGTAATTTTAATAACATTTCTAATGTATTTTTAGCGTTTAAATATCGTCTGCGATTTTCACTGTCATCCAATGTCAAAAGAATTTGGGCAACAGTAATACCGTTTTTTGCCAATGATTCTTGCCACGCATGCGCCAATCTAATTTGCCCAACAGATGCTGCTGCTTGTTTTTCATCAAGCTGCAATGAACCTTTTTTAAATTTAAGATGACGCCTACCTAAAGGAATGGCTCCAGATGAAACAATAATAACTTGTTTATGCTGTTGCCAGAGTGTAGCAACTTCCTGAGCAATACTTTGCAACCATTCACGATGAATATCGCCTGTTTTATCATCCACTAACAATGAAGAGCCAATTTTAATAACAATACGATTTGCATTTGAGATACGATTGCGCATAATTAACTCCTACAATTAAAACATCTTTCCCCCATTTGGAACCTTAGGGTCAACAGTAACAAGACAAATCGCGCCATTATCATCTGGAAAACCCACTAGCAAAAATTCAGATGTAAATCCCGCAATATTCTTAGCACCGAGATTTATACACCCTGCAACTTGTTTACCAATCAATGATTCTATTGAATAATGAGTAGTAACTTGTGCCGATGTTTGCTTAATACCAATTTCATTACCGAAATCCACCCATACTTTATATGCAGGTTTTTTTGCACGAGGAAATTCTTCGGCTTTTATAATTGTGCCTGAGCGAATATCCACTTTTTCAAATTCGTCATAAGTAATTATCATGAAATTGTCCTCGATTTATCACCCGTAAATAAATTCTTTTTACACCCAATAAATATAGCCGCTATCACTAACAGCATGCCTATCACTTCATTAACACCTATAGGCTCATGTAAAAACAGAAATGCCAATACGGTAGTGCTGACTGGCATAACACCTGTAAATAAAGCCGCTGTGTTCGCATTAATTTTTGTTAAGCCGCGATACCACAGCAAGAAGAACATAATTCCGCCCGTGATACCGTAAATAAATAGCTGAACATAAATACCATTGCTGATATTTTCAGGATGAAAGTCATGTATGCTCATCATAGCAAACGGCAAAAACAAAATAAGATTAATCATATTAACGAGAATAACCGCTTCCATCTCGCTGATTTTCTTGCCTACCGATTTTGATAAAATGGTAAATAAGGCTTCTGGAATGACGGCTAATAAAACCAGGAAATTTCCAAACAAACTGCCTTTGAGAGAATCATAACTTTTTCCAGTATTCAACATGAGAAGGCCTGCCATCACTATCAGAATAGCCAATCCTTTTTGCAAATTGATTTTTTCATTTAAAAAAAGAGCTGCCAGAATAAAAATCATGATAGGGGTAATGCTGCTGATGATACCGGCAGAAGTTGCGCTTGTGCTTTTCATGCCAAATAAAATGAGCACGTTAAATAAAAATCCTCCACAGGCTGCTTGAGCTATCAGCAATAATTTATCCCTCAACGTGAGAGACATAAAACGTCGATACGCACTTAAACAATGCCCGTCTTTCATTTGCGTAATGGCCATCATTCCTGCAACGCCAATCGCAAAACGAATGGCTAATAATAAAAAAATAGGGAAAAAAGTTATGAGATATTTTCCTGAAATAACATTAAGACCAACGCAACATTGAGCTAGGGTTAACTCCATGTATCCCACGAGATAATCTTTTTTTGTTAATGAATGATTCATGTTAAGACACCAATTAAGAGGTTATAAAAATGTAACTATATTATTTTATTAGGTATTTTTTATGGCAGCCTGGCTTAGCGTTGCTTAAGTTCGCTAAGCCAGGTAAGTAGGCTGTTGTAAGAAGCTGGGTATCATCATTGTCGTTTCGCTCATTGGCTGGCCGAAACTATAAAATGATACTTAATTTGTGTCAACATATTGGGTCTTTAATGACAATCTTTTTGCCTTCATATAAACTACATCCACTTATATAATCAAATTACTTAATATAAATTAAAGATATAACTGCTATAATTAGCAAAGAAACAAACAATCTTGAGGTCTAAATGAAAGATATCTCTATGAAAAATTGCACAAAAACTCAAGACTCATCTAAAAAAGTTCGTGTAGCGCTTGTAAAAACACGCCCAGAAAAAGCTGTGTTAAAAAGAGCTATTGAAAAAAGCATCAAAAAAAATAAAGAGACTTTGAAAATTCTCGCCAAAAGATAGTTGCAAATGAATCATCAAAACCCTACACACGCCCTAATTACTATTGATATTGATACTGTTATCACTATTCATGATGAAATTATCAAAAGCACAGGCGGCATAACCGGACTAAGTGGTGACAAATCCTTAGAAGGTACTTTATATCGCATTGAGACAAGAGTTTATTACGAAGGCCTTTCTGATCCAATTGAAATTGCTGCATGGTATGGATATGCAATTGCCAGAGGTCATAATTTTATAGACGGCAACAAACGCACTGCCTTAGTATGCATGGATGTGTATCTTGATCTTGTGAATGTTAATGTCGACTTATCAGATCCTATACCTGAGAACTTAGCACGACTTATGGAAGATGTCGCAGAAGGTCATGTCACACCACAGGAACTGGCTGACTGGCTAAAAATCAATGAAATTAAGCCTCAACCTTAATCAATTATTATACCTTACTTAAATACCTCCATACACACGTACCGCATCAAAACCCTTTCTTTCATCATTCAACATATTATTCTCCCCTTGCTTACGCACGTAAGAAGTAGCAAAAAGACAGAAAAGTTGATACGCAGATAGTTTCGGTTCAATACGAGAAAAAAGATTAATTTCCGGAAGTGGATGTGCATCTCCTGTTGAATCAGCAGAACATTTTCGCCTTGCACGATAGAAAGAAATATCTTCTGAATTATGGATATCCCCTTCACGAATTTGTTTTTTAACGGACAACTTAATATCATTGCTTGCATCAGGTGAAGCACAATAAGGAATAACCACATCATCTTTTTTAGATTTTCTTTCATGTTTATCCGATCGAACTAAATAATAATTCTTATACGGCTCAGGAATATTTTTATATGCATGCTCAATATCAATATTCCAGTCTGAAAGAGAAAATAATGCTGATATAAATGGACGACTTATCTTTGATAAAAAAATAGTAGCTTGATTTTCATAATGACCCGATTGATGCAAGGTTCGTATTTGCCCAGCAGCAACATCCGTCACACTTAGAAATGGACGCCCACCCCAAAGATAAACTAAAACACCTTTCTCATGACATTTACCCGCTGTTAACGTAGCAATAGCCGATCCTAAGGAATTACCTTTCAATATTAATGATGATTGAGGTAATGCTTTCGCTAATTTCGTCGCAAGAAAAACACCATCATTCAGTAAAGATTCTTTAGACCAAGTTGTGATACGTCGCAACGCTGTGCCGCCATAATCAAAACCAACTACCGTATCACCCGTATCCCTAACGGTTTGACAATAAGTACGTATCTTTTTTTCATTTCTAAAAGTGGCATTTTGGCCATTAAAAATAAGAACTGTATCTTTCACTTTTCCGGTTAATGGCTTAATCGTTAGCGTTTCCAATATTCGATTTTGTGGTGTTTTTTCTTGAGAAACGATCAATTCCAAATCAGGAAATTCTTTTTGAATAGCATTCAAATCATACGATGGTTTTCTTAAAAGTTGCGCTGGAAAAACTGCTACTGAGGCAATCACTTTTAACAAGCCATATAGGAAAACAAGCATAATAATGTAAATCATCACTCATCCTTTTTTTGCTCGGTATATTGCGAGACCAGACTCTAATATAATGCCTTGCAATTAGCAACTAGGGCCATGACTCGCTTATTTGTATACATTTTGATTGACTTATATAAATCAACCTTGTTAAAATTGGCAATAATTTAATCAAAACCAAAACGAGCGTCCGGAGTGGTTCATGTATTCTCATCTGCAATTAAACGACACAAGGCTTCATATTGCTGCAATCAATGGAGATGCTGAAGGCATACAGCAGCTTCTTGATCAAGGTGCCTACATTAATGCAACAGATAAAGAGAACCTCTCCCCTATTTTTCATGCTGCTAAACTTGGTCATGCTAACATTGTAGATATACTACTTAAGAATAACGCTGATTATAACAACACAGGTTTCATGGATAACGATGGTGATCTCATAAAGCCGCTTGAAGTTGCAGCCATCAATGGACATGTTGATGCAATAAAAATATTATTATCGAAACCGCATACATATGTATCATTAAAAAAAACCATGCATTATAGTTTTTCACAAGGCATGAGATGTAGAAAAAGTGAAAAACGTCATCGTTTATTTGCTATTTCTTCCATGCTAAAAGAAATTATAGATAAATTAGCAAAGATTGATAAATTGCCTCAGAAAAAAATCTTAACAGCAGAAAATGGCAAGACAATGACATGGAGTGAAACTTATCAGCAACTCTTTTTTACGCAACCAACACGTGCAGATATCCATCCTGATAACAAAATTGCTGCGATACGTCATGCTCTAACATCCATGTATCAGCTGTTACAACAACCTAAAAATTGCATCCCTTATATATCATTCTTAAGTGAAGAACTTGAATATCATTGGTACAATGAAAATCAACCTACGTTTACCCTATTTAACAAAGAAATGATTGATGTTTGTTATCATGATGGCATGTTATGGCCTATTCCAAATGATAAATATCAAGGTATTAAAAAGAATCATTTACTGGAACGAGTGTTACTGAACAAATTTCACCAATATGACATGGGAAACAATACGTCTAAATGGACAGGATTTATTCCATTAAAGTTATCCAAAGAATTATTGTTAAATAATGCATTTTTTATTGAGAATAGAAAAACCATTAACGGTCTTTTTCATGGTAATGTTCACAACATTCAACGAGTCATATTGCTCCTTGCAATGGAACATTTTGATATATCACTTGACTATATATCAACGAATGGAAACGTGGAGGAAGTAAAACCAGCAGACGTTTTTTCATCCTTGATGAAAAAAAATATTTTTACTAAAGATAAAAATAATTCGGTTTTATGGACTATCATGCTTGATATTGTAGAACAAAATTATGCGTCATTTTCTTACCCTTATCGTATGCATTCCTTGTTATTAACAGACCCCGCGTTTTTGGGATTTCTACAAGATTATCTACTTTATAGTTTTTGCGATCAGTTTATTCGCATGCGCGAACTGCATAATCACGTATACGGCACTACTTATAACAATATGCAAATGTTCACGGAATCAAAAAAAATAATATATCATTTATTTGGTGGTGCTCCTGAATTTGCCATTCAACTGGATGAAAAACACGATCTAAATTTGGTTGATACCATTGATACGATAAAAGAAAGTCCGAAAAAATGGAGTACGCAAAAAAAAGATTATCAACCCTTGCATGAACCCGTAAAGAAATACACTCTGGATGATGATGACGAAATATCTGCCTTATTCTCTTGCAGCATTTTTACAGCTAGCTCGATTCATTCGGCAGACAATGAGAATAAACGCAAATTCGAAGAAATTGAATTACTGGATCAGGAAGAGGATTATAAAAAACGTAAGATATCTGTGTAACCAAAGACAGTATTTTTTACTCTAATAATTTGTATTTACTCACATATTATATATTCCTCATTCAGCAATGAACTAAAAGGTATATACTATAATTAGAACAGTAAGGAGGTGCCTCATGACCACAAAACAAAAACATAACTCCGATTTATATCAAGATGTAGAAAAAATCAAAGCAGCCTTAATGCATACCGCTAGTGATGTAAGAGATAAGGCAAGCGAAGCGTTATACGATTCCGTTACAGATGTAAAAGAAAAAACAGAATTGGCTAAAGATACAGTGGCTGAATATACTGCAGAAAAACCCTTTAAATCATTAGGTATCGCATTATTAATAGGAATTGGCATTGGCTATTTGATTAAAAAATAAAGATAGCCTGCATAATGGAAGGTAGACTATGAAAAAAAATAAGCATTCAATTGTTCATTTCATTGTTCGCTTATTTACAATACTTCCATTATGTTACAGGGCTGCAAGCCAATTTTTACATTTGATTGAAACAGAAACCAGTCTTGCAGGTAAAAAGGTTGTGTTATTACTTGTTACTGGCATGTTGTTTTTATTTTTACTGATTTCAACTTGGGGCTGCTTAATTGGGATGATATTTTTATATTTTGTTTCATTACATTTAAGTTATATGCTTTCAATGTTCATCGTATTTATATTAAATTTATTATTACTAATCATTACTGGATTAGTGGTTTTATGTGTTAAGAATGAACCTCTGTTTCCTAAGACACGGAAATTATTGTTTCATAAGAAAGAGTAGATGGTTAATTAATGCGGTGTTAGCTTAACTATATCTCCTCTCTTAAATTATATTCCCAAATATTTTTCTTGCTCAAATCCAGTTAATAGTGATTCTTGTAAAGGAGAAAATTCAGGAATTTGCGTAAAGAAAAATGGTATAGATGGTTTTTTAATAGACAATATTCTCTTAGAGATTTCGCTCTCTATTTTATTAATGAGTTCAATTGCATTTTTATCACGCTGTTCTTTATCAGGCACGCAAACATTTTCTGCTGAAATGGTAGAAAAACCAGCTTGTTTTACTTTTTGTAAGTGACAAGGCAAATCATCGACCAGATAAATATTAGAAAAATTTTTAACATTATATAAACTAGCAATTCGCTTAAGAGATTCAGGCTTAATCTCGTCTATTTGAATAATCATTTAAGCTGACTGCAGTTTCAATAACGAGATCATCAACACCATCTTTAGCTGTCGCTATAGCAAAAAATAGTTCAACCCCATGCTCAAGAGCAATATTTTTTAAGCGAAAAAATAAATCTAACCATAACTCTTTTGAGCCAAGCCATTCTTCTTCATCAAGGTTTTTGCTATTGAATAAGATTTTATCTATATCTAAAACCAAAACTATTTTTGCCATTTGAATTCTCACTTTTTTCTGCCAAACATATTACTCGAGCTAGGGGTCAAGTTGATCTCTTCATTTTATAATAATAAATCCACGATAACGATCATTATCTTTTGTATTAACTGCATTCCATAAATCGGATGTTTTTACCCAATAAGCAGGATATTTATAACGGGAAACATCAAGCATTAAAAATCTATCTTGTTCTTTATCATAAGCTGTTAATGGAGAATAATGACCATTTCCTTGTTGATTTAATTTCGTTCGTGAAAAATTAACAATAATAAATTGGTTACGCGCAATTGCATGAGTTAGTATTTTTCTGAATTCATTCAGATTAATATCATTTGCAAAATAAGGCATAGATTTTACCCCAGAATTTTGCATGATTGTATTTAGCTCGCTCAAGGAAATACCATTTTTTTGTATTTCTTGAAGTGTAATGATTTTTTTTATTTGTTCATTAAAAAAATTATTTTGATTAAAATATCGATATGGAACATGCTCTGAATCAATAGGCGGGGTTATATTCATAGCATTTAAAATCATAACAGCACTTGCAATACCACAGTAAGCATTTGTTTTTTGAGTTACAAAATGTGTTAGTAATTTTATAGTATTTTCATTCCAATCTTTTTTAAATAGGACTAATCCTGGTTTACTGGTGAGAGGAATGAGACTAACCGGCAATTTTTCTACTGCATAAGCAGAGGTTGTTAAAGTTAATAAGAACAATAAAAACACAGCTAAGGTGGATTTCATTTTTACGTAATTACCGCCCAATGTTAATGTACTAAAGAATTATGAACTATATAATCGAATCGGCGACACCCTATTTTTTCATAACCAATATGGCTACACATAAATATTAAAGTTTAGATTGTTTTCGATTTACTATCGAATTATTAATAGGATATTTATGTATATTGTCAGATACAGTATGAATAGCAGACTCAAAATATAAGTTATTACCCGTCGTTTTTGTAGTATTACAGTTACTTTTAACTTTAAACAAAGTAGGCTGATAACCTATATTTTTGAAAAATGCAAATCCACCGCCGCCAAATAATTTTTTTGTATTTATTTCACTTTTATTTTGAAGATGAATCATATCTGATTCTAATGTATTGTCTGGGTAAAGATTAAACTCTATCGAATTAAAATAACCTTCACTAATGGCAAAATTTAACTTTGTTTTTAACTGTGTTGGGTTGATGCACTCATCATCAATTCTTATAGATAGATATTTTTCTTGGTTATCATAAATTGCATAATAGGTTGGAAGTTTATTAAATACTTCCAAACATAGTGTTAAAAAGGTTGAATGCGATAAAGCGAATCGAAATAAAGTTTCTTTATCGTTGACTAGCTGCTCAATAATTAATGTGAGAATATCTGTGTTAAGAATATTTAAACTTGAATTTAATCTAGAAATAGCCATTTTACCTTTCCTCGAATAGTTAAAATATAATTGCAATGTTAAGAATTTATCTGCCTGAAAAATATCATAGAAAAAATTGAACTACAATACGACAAAAATGAAGTCTTTTCATTTGCATAAAGGTCATTTCTCGCCTTTGAGCCGCATCCATATCTACGAGTATAGTTCGCACATATATGACCGCGCCGATAAGGAACACCAGCCATGCTAAATAAAGCCGTAGCAGACCACCAAAACGATTTTGCCAACATCTATTCGATGATCACTGATGCGCAATCGCGAGCATGGCAGCAGGTTAACAAGATTCTCATTGGGTTATATTGGAACATAGGCGGTTATGTCCGCGACAAGGTCGAGAAAGACGGCTGGGGCAAAGGTGTGGTTGAAGCACTGTCACAAAGTGCATCGTTTCCGAAAATTCCTTAATAACTGGGTTTTCAGCCAGAAATATTTGGCGAATGAAGCAATTCTATGAGACTTATTCCGGCAACGAAAAACTGTCAACACTGTTGACAGAAATTAGCTGGTCAAATCATTTACACATTATAGCCAAGACCAAGACACTAGAGGAAAAGGCCTTTTATTTAGACCTTGCAGCAAAGCATCACTATCCCGCCCGAGACTTGGCAAGGATCATTGATAGCGACACTTATGAGCGTACAAGGATGGCAGACTTAAAACTGTCATCAGTGTTGACAGAATTTCCCATCCCTACCACGGGTGTGTTCAAGGATAGCTACATCTTTGAATTTCTGGGCTTACCTGATGACCACAAGGAAAATGATCTACGGCAAGCATTGGTTTCACATTTAAAACGCTTTCTCACTGAACTTGGCGCTGATTTCAGCCTGATTGGTGAAGAGTATCCACTGCAAGTCGGTGTAAAAGATTTTCGTATAGACCTGCTCATGTTTCACCGTGGACTTAACTGCATGGTTGCAATCGAACTCAAGACAACCGATTTTCAACCTTCGTATGTCGGGCAACTGCAATTTTATCTGGAAGCACTTGATACCGATATTAAGAAGCCACATGAAAATCCCAGCATCGGAATATTGATTTGCAAAACCAAGGATGACGAAGTCGTTAAATATGCAATGAATCGCAATATGTCGCCCACTATGATTGCTGAATATGAAACGAAATTAATAAATAAATCTTTATTGCAAAAGAAATTGCAGGAATTGAATAATCTGACATTTGAGCAGGAAACCCCATGCGAATAAACTGGATTGCAGCAATATTTATCAGCATCACCCATTCATCAGCTCGTCTTCGTCAAAAATTATGGCAATGGGCTTACAACAAAATTGCATCAAAAGATGTATCAGGCAAATTTGTATTTATGAATTATGGATATCATGATGAAAAAGAAGAACGCTTGCCATTAAACAATCAAGATGAACCGTTTCGATATTACATTCAATTGTATAATCACGTTGTAAAAGACGTGGATTTGCATGATAAAGACATTATCGAAGTTGGATGTGGACGTGGTGGGGGCGGTGCATTTTTATTACGTTACAAAAATCCTCTATCCTACACAGGAATTGACTTGTCTGAAACTGCTATTGAACGGTGTAAAAAACAATACCCATTTTCCAATGCACGCTGGATACACGGTCTTGCAGATGCACTGCCCATTCCTAATGATAGTGTTGATGTGGTTATCAATGTTGAATCATCTCATTGTTACCCATTAATGGAAAAATTTCTCAGTGAAGTCCGACGCATTCTTAAACCAAATGGTCATATGGCATTTTGTGATTTACGCATCTCTTCAGAGGTGGAAACACTGGATAAAAATATTAAAACATCTAGATTATGTATTCTTGAACGTCATGAAATTACTTCTCAAGTATTGCAAGCACTGGATCATGTATCGGATACTCGCGATGCACAAATCACTTCCGTTTTTCCAAGCATAATTCGCCAGGCAGTTCGTGATTTTGCGGCTGTAAAGGGTACGGCTGTTTATAATATGTTGAGAAATGGACAGATGCAGTATCTTTGTTATTTGTTGAAAAAAGAATAGCGTGGTACCTGCTGGCTATATCAGCATAGACGTTGAACGCCTGCGTAACCCAATGCAACAAATCAGTGATTACCTATTGAAGTATATGGGCATAAAACAAACGGACAATGTTATAGAACCGCAAGAATGTACCAAAGGAGAACGATATGGAAGTTAGAGACAGAGTAAACAATAGTAAACCCATTAACAAAGTACATTCATGGCGAAAATGTGGCAAGGGACAGCATCTAGTTCGAGAGCACGTTGTCCACACTCACCCCAGCAAAACAAATCCTCAAGGTAAAGACACAATTTGCCATGAGCATTGTGCCAATAATCCATCAGGGAAAGATGAGCTATCGTTTGCTGAAATCAAATTTATCAGCCATACCTATTTTGCTAATTTATCAGGACCACCCACGCCTTACATGCTAACAAAGAAATTTCATCATGCTGATCAATACGATACTGAAATTCGCGGCTGGGTACAGTACTGGAATGATATTTTTAAGCCAGATGAACCCCTTGATGCTGATATTGTAAAAGCACTCATTGCGACTGAATCCAGCTTTGACCCAAAGCCAGAAGCACATCCGCATGTTTACGGCCTTATGCAACTCAGAGGAGATACACATCAATATCTCAGCGGCAAAAAACACGATTTGCGAGATCATTTTGTTTGCGTATCAACGGATGAACTATGGGATCCATCTTGCAATATTTGTGGCGGCGTTCGCTGGCTTTTTAGAAAAAGAGAAACAGCCACGGCATTATTAAAACGCAAAGCTACTTGGGAAGAAACGATTGAAGATTACAAGGCAATTCTGTCTTTGAGAATCAATAAAAAACCATATAACCCAAAGCCTATGGAAGATTTTCGTGAGTATTACAACATCTTGAAACGGGAGTAACATGCGAATTTATTTCAAAATCGCTATAGGCATTATGGTTTCCGCTCTTACGATAACATCTACCCTTGCAAGCAAGCCTGTTCTTTCAGAAGAACAGGCTCTGAGGATGATTTATGGAAATTATAATCCAGCAACTAAGCATGCCAGTTGGGTAAATATTCCATTTCTCAATAAAACAGTTGATGGGTATTTCGAAGAAAGAAAAGGATTTGTAAAAGCCATTTCTCTTATCACCTTTCAAGAAAATGGTAAAAACAAAGTTTTTCTTTTGACAAAAACAATACCAACGAATATTCCATTTGATTGTCATGCTTGCCTTCCATTGATTGGCGCTACTATATTTTCAGAAAGCAATAATCATTGGAAAATTGAAGCTCAAAATCAATTCATCATGTATGACGGTGAATATGGGGAGCTTCCCATAGTGAAGCCACTTAAAGTGGGTCAGGATAAATTTGGTTTATCGTTAGAATTTAGTCACGTTGCAGAGAGAGATAAAGAATTCAGCCTACTCATTCCGTATAAAAAAAGCATACTACAGGCTCATAAAGAAACTATTTATTACGAAAATTTTAATGACTGCGAATTTTCAAAAACAATACCATGTGAAGCTTATACCGCCACCGTCAATTTTGAAGAATCAAATGCAGACGATTACTACAAGCTTAAAGTAAAAAAATTTGGCACTACATACAACGAAAAAAGAAATAAAAACATGCCTATTGATCAGACGATCACTTATAAATTTATAAATGGGAGATATAAAGAGATTAGTCATGCGGGTTCAAATTATATAGAAAGGAAAGAATATTAAAATGCATTTGCTAATCAGCTGTTTCAAACAGATAAAAACAATTAAATCAAAAGGTTAAGCTAGACAGAGTATTGCCATTTATTGTACATCTTTGATATTTCCGAGCGTCCTATAATAATTGCTATAATTATACGGTGGATAGGTTATATATAAAAAATTGAGATGCTCTATATTCTGTCTCATAAAAATAATTTCATATTAAAAAAATGAGAGGGTTATATGAAAAAAATAATTATTTTTTTAATTCTTCCAATATTAATCATTATTTCACAAAATATTTTCGCCGATTGTGTCTATGGTGCAAAATCCAAAACCTCTTATGTAATTTTAAATGACCATACAATTATTTTAAAAGGCGGCTTTGGTGGCGATATATTAATAAAATCATTTTCATTTTTTTATCCAAGCTCTGATGTTTCTGTTCTTAAAGACTCTTTTTGTAGTTATGATAGCGCTGTTTTATACGTAGATGGCGAAACAGTAGACGTCAATGAAATCGAACGTCTTGATTAACTTATTTCAAGAATAAATACTACTAAAACAGAGGAGTAAGCAGATATGCCGAACAAAATGATATACGGCAAAATTATAGAAGTACGAGGAGTTCCAAATCCAAACAGTTACATTATAGAGGATGAAAAAGGACAGACTTTTCTAGTCCATGTGGGTGATATCGAAGATAATGAACAATTGCTTTATAAGCTTTACAAAGAAAATAAAACCGCAAAATTAGAAGTTGGTGATTCAGTAAATTTTCAACCTGACATCAGTGAGCATGCAATTCATGTTAAAAAAATAACGTAGCTAACGTATGAAATTTGAGTCCCTACGCGCTAATTTGTGAGACACCTAATTTAATTACTGTTTCAGCTTGTCATTTCTTTTTAAGTGCCGATATAAATCAACCCAAGCTTCCCAAGTACATCTAAACTCATTTTCTTCTTTAGAGTAATCCTTAACGTCCCCTCCTAATCGCGCCCAGAGTTCTTCAGAAAAATCATCGTAGCCTAACGCATCATTATTTTTTTCAGCTTCCTCTATAAATAAATGAAAATACGTACTACTGTATTGAGGATTAGATATCGACATCACACTTGATATCGAATTTCTACTAAGTACTTTTGTAAGCAAAGCGACTATCCTGTTAAGACCATCCTGCGACATTCTCATATGATTTCCTTTTATTAAAGTCATGAAAGTGAAAAAAGAATCACTATCTAAAAATAACTACTTTTTAAGATCATTCTTTTGCAATGCCTTCAGAGAATCGGTTGGAGGAACAATAACTGCTTTTGCTTCTTCTGCTGTAAAGCCCATTTTCATTTCAAGATAGTTCATCGCATCATTTGTTTTAGGCTTTGAATCTAAATATTGAATAGTTGAATCAATCTGAGGTTGCGTCACGTTCTTATTTTTTGACGTCTGATATAAAGCTTGCTTATTATATTGATCAACCTTAGTACGCTCATCCATTCTGGCAACCTGAATGGAAAGACCATTTAATTCTTGCCTAAATCCATTTCTATCATCTATTGCTTGCTGTTGAGTCTTTTCGATTTCATCAACCCTAATACCAAGCTTTATGTAATCTTTTAGATCGGTTAAGTACATGGAAAAAAATAAAACCACCAAACCAGAAACAACACCTGTCACTACCAGCTTAAAAAATTCACTCCAGCTCCAGCTACCCATAAATAATTCCTTCAAATAACGACATTCTTTGAAATAATTATCGCACAAAAAATTGGTTGAAATACAATCAATGTAAAATAAGTGTGTACCCAGAGTAATTCTTCAATGTGATTTCGGATTTTAAAATGAATTATATTTCATTGATTTCATTAGAAAGCTGGCAATCAGACTTGAACTGATGACCTGCTGATTACAAATCAGCTGCTCTACCAACTGAGCTATGCCAGCGTGCGTGATTTAAGCGTGCAATTTTATATATAACTGCTTAAATAGCAATGCTTTAAATGATAAATATATAAAAATCTTGTTTTAATAGAAAGCTAAATGTATAAATCACAACTCCGCATCATTTCATTTTTTATTTTTTTAACCACACCCTCTCAGTAAAACCAATATCCACTCACTAACTCTTTAAGGAATACTCATGAAAAATATTTACATTACGCTTCTCAGCCTTATCTTTTTAACATCTCCCGCTTTTGCTGAATATTATTGGCCAACGTTTTCTTATCCCGATAAACAATTGTTGCTAAATTTACATTACCTTAATATTGATGGATGCCCAATCGGTGAAGCTAGATTATTGAAAAATTCAACAGTAAATCTTAATCAGTGCGATAGCCAAGGATCATGTCCAGCTGAATGGATATGGACAGCTATAAGCGATGAAAAATGCCGTAATGTATCTGAAATCAGTTTTATAAAATATCGCATTAATAACTATTACAATGATGAGGGTGAATGGGATCATAGCAATGTCACTGCAGCGTATGGATCGAAAAATTCTGGGGAAACTTATTTTGAATATACAATGACAACGCCATTAGGTGAATGGTGGATTTGCAGTCAGCAAGATTTGAATTTAGTTGAGTGTGCGAATGATTTTAATTTGAAAAAAAGAAAATTAATTGGCAACAACAGAAAGAACGCGTCTATTCAAAGTGA